>Ga0182736_1000031_pt1 | contig 273078 bp, 253 predicted proteins | sample eDN5th30CKraftBY_FD_128882 | JGI IMG/M metagenome (GOLD analysis project Ga0182736, IMG submission 128882) | Enriched backyard soil microbial communities from Emeryville, California, USA - eDNA 5th pass 30_C Kraft BY (version 2) (version 2) | ecosystem: Environmental > Terrestrial > Soil >...
ACCAACGACGTGCCGGTGGTGACCGACGACGCGAAGTCGGTCACCGAGGATGCCGGCGCGGTGGGCGGCAAGCTCAGCGTGGATGGCACGGTAACCATCGCCGACGCCGACGATGGCGAATCGACCTTCGACCCGGCGACGACGACCTTCACGGGCACGACGCACGCGGGTGGCCAGCTGGGCACCGTCGTGGTGAACCCGGACGGCACCTACACGTATGAAGTCGACAACGCGGCCGTACAGTTCCTGAAGGCGGGCGAGACCATCGTCGAGACCTACACGGTGAAATCGGCCGACGGCACGGCGACCAGCACCATCACCATCACCATCAACGGCACCAACGACGTGCCGGTGGTGACGGACGACGCGCAGTCGGTGACCGAAGACACGGGTGTCGTGGGCGGCAAGCTCAGCGTGGACGGTGCGGTGACTATCGCCGACACGGACGACGGCGAATCGACCTTCGATCCCGCCACGACCGCGTTCACGGGTACGACCCACGCGGGCGGGCAGTTGGGCGCCATCGTGGTGAACCCGGACGGCACCTACACCTACGAAGTCGACAATGCGGCCGTACAGTTCCTGAAGGCCGGCGAGACGATTGTCGAGACCTACACGGTGGCATCCGCTGACGGCACGCAGACCAGCACGATCACCATCACCATCAACGGCACCAACGATGTGCCGGTCGTGACCGACGATGCGAAGTCGGTGACGGAAGATGCGGGCGCGGTGGGCGGCAAGCTCAGCGTGGATGGCGCGGTGACCATCGCCGACACGGATGACGGCGAATCGGCCTTCGATCCGACCACCACGGCCTTCACCGGCACGACCCACGCGGGCGGCCAGCTGGGCAGCATCGTGGTGAACCCGGACGGCACCTACACGTACGAAGTCGACAATGCGGCGGTGCAATTCCTGAAGGCGGGCGAAACCATCGTCGAGACCTACACGGTGAAGTCCGACGACGGCACGGCCACTAGCACGATCACCATCACCATCAACGGCACCAACGACGTGCCGGTCGTGACCGACGATGCGCAGTCGGTGACGGAAGACGTGGACGTCGTGGGCGGCGTATTGAGCGTGGACGGCGCGGTGACGATCGCCGATACCGACGACGGCGAATCGACCTTCGATCCGGCCACCACGACCTTCACCGGCACGACCCACGCGGGCGGCCAGCTGGGCAGCATCGTGGTCAATGCGGACGGCACCTACACCTATCGGGTGAACAATGGCGCCGTGCAGTTCCTGAAGGCCGGCGAGACCATCGTCGAGACCTACACGGTGCAGTCCGACGACGGCACGGCCACCAGCACGATCACCATCACCATCAACGGCACCAACGACGTGCCGGTGGTGACGAACGATGCGCAGTCGGTCACCGAAGACGTCGGCGTCGTGGGTGGCAAGCTCAGCGTGGACGGTACGGTCACGATCACCGACACCGACGATGGCGAGTCGACCTTCGATCCGGGCACCACCGCGTTCACGGGCAGCACGCACGCGGGTGGCCAGCTGGGCAGCATCGTGGTGAACCCGGACGGCACCTACACGTATGAAGTCGACAACACGGCGGTGCAGTTCCTGAAGGAAGGCCAGAGCGTCGTCGAGACCTATACGGTGAAATCGGCCGACGGCACGGCCACCAGCACGATCACTATCACCATCAACGGCGCCAATGACGGGCCGGTGGCCAACGGCGACAGCAACGCGGTGACGGAATCGGGCGTGGTGAACGGTGGCAATACCCCCACGTCCGGCCAGCCCAGCGCCAACGGCAATGTGCTGGACAACGACACCGACGTGGATGCCGGCACCGTGCTGCAGGTGAGCTCGTTCTCGCTCGGCGCCACGGCGGGCACGCTGGGCACCCCCTTGCAGGGGCAATACGGATCGCTGGTGCTCAATGCCAACGGGTCGTACACCTATATCCTGGACAACACCCTGCCTGCCACGCAGAGCCTGGCTTCGGGCACTGTCAGCGCCGAGCTGTTCACCTACGTCATCACCGATGGCGACGGCGGCACCTCGACGGCCACACTGCGGATCGACGTGGCGGGCACCAACGACGCGCCGGTCATCACGTCTTCTGTTGCCCAGGCGACCGGCGCGGTGGTCGAGCAGGGCCACTATGTGGCCGGCATCGACACCGCGACGGGCACCCTGGCTTCCAGCGACGTCGATACGGGCGCCACGGCTGCCTGGTCGATCCAGGGCGCCGGCAATGGCACCTATGGCAACATCGCCATCGACCCCGTGACCGGCACCTGGGTCTATACCCTGGACAACGGGCGGGCCGCCACGCAGGCCTTGAACAAGGACGACCAGCGCACGGAAACCTTTACCGCCGTCGTCACCGACCAGCACGGCGCCACGGCGACCCAGACCATCGTGGTGCACGTGCAGGGCAATAACGATGCGCCGCAGGCCACCGACGACACCGTGACGCTGAACGAAGATCCGGTCGGCGGCAGCGTGACGGGCAATGTCCTGACCAATGACCTGGACGTCGACGACGACCTGACGGTCATCCACTTCCAGGTCGCTGGCGACCCGACCCAGCACGCGCCGGGCTCGACGGCCATTATCCCGGGCGTGGGCTCGTTGCTGATCGGCACCGATGGCAGCTTCACGTTCACGCCTTTGCCGAATTATTCCGGCGCGGTGCCTGACGTGACCTATACGGTGCGCGAATCGGGCGGCGACAGCCTGGAAAGCAGCGCCAAGCTGCTGCTGACCATCCGGCCCGTGGCCGATGCGCCCGAGCTGGGCAACCCGGCCGACGTGGGCACGCCGGAGGACACGGTGGTCGCCCTGGGGCTGACCGCACCGCAAGTAACCGACCCTATCGACCAGAACGGCGCCGGCGCGGGCGACAACCCCGAATTGCTGGGACCGATCACGCTCACCGGCATTCCCAACGGCGTGCAGCTGCTCGACGGCACCAACGGCGATGCGGTGCTGTTCACCTCGAACGGCGGGCCGATCACCATCGTGCTGTCGAACCCCGATGCCGGCAACGGCCATCTTGCGAGCGCTACGGGCGACCTGACGCTGACCAAGGAGCAGTACGAGGCGCTGAAGGTGCTGGCGGCCGAGCACGATGCCGACAACTTCACCGTTGTCGTCACGGTCGGCAGTTACGAAGTCGATGACACCGGCATGCCGCTGGCGGGCATTCCACCTGCCAACGAAAGCGTGGACGTCCTGGTCGACGTGCAGGCGGTGACCGACGACGTGGCGCTGACCTTCAACGACGGTTCCGCCAGCAAGACGTTCGCCCTCGACGAAGACAATACCTTCGACCTGAGCGCCCAGCTCAAGGCGGCGTTCCAGGACCTGGACGGCAGCGAACAGCGTTCGCTGGAGATCTCCGGCCTGCCCGCGGGCAGCACGGTGTTCGTGGACGGTTCGCCGCACACGGTGGGCGCCAGCGGCAGCATCACCATCGATGCGAAGGCCGGCGCCAACGGGCAGACGGGCGACCTGGGGTCGTTCCCCCAGATCGGCATCCGGCCGCCCGCCAACTTCAGCGGCGACATCACCGGCGTCAGCGTCACGCTGCGCGCGCAGGACACCGACGCCGACAGCTCGGGCACGATTGCCGAGAAGACGGCCACGGTCGACCTGGATTTCTACACCAACCCGGTCTCCGATTCGGTGCGGATCGACGATACGACGATGCCCGAGGATACCCAGGCCGCGTTCCTGGCCAGCTTGCAGTTCATCGACGCCGACGGTTCGGAAACCCTGACGGGCCTGGTGATCCAGGGCATTCCCGCCGGCTGGGTGCTGCGCGACGGCGACGGCAATGTGCTGATGGTGGGCGACGGCGTCACGCCTTACACGGTGCCGGCATCGGCGCTGGACGATGGCAGCGCCACCGCCGACTTCCGCGACTACACGCTGCAGCCGCCCGCCCACGACAGCCGCGACGCGACGCTGACCGTGCAGGCCACGACCCGCGACGAGCGCGTCGTCAACGGCGTCACGCTGGATGACGAGCAGACCCACGATGTGTCGGTCGACGTGCGCGTCACGCCGGTGGCCGAAGTGGTCGCCACCGATACGGACGACGACGGCCAGCCCGACCTGACGATGGCCGGCGGCCATACCTACGGCAATGGCACCGCCGGCGCGGAAGACGGCTGGTTCGCCCTGGCGCAGGACGGCTACGATCCGGGCCTGGGCTGGAACAACCAGGATGGCGTCGTCAACGGCGGCACCGAGCAGACCTACGCCTTGCTGACGCCGGTGCTGACCGCCGGCGCGGCCGGCGAAACCGCCGTCGGCGCGCAGTTCCGCTATTCCACCGACGGCGGCGCCACCTGGGTCACCCTGACTTACGACGGCACGCCGGTCGAGATCCCAGCCGAATACCTGAGCACGGTGCAGTTCATGCCGCCCGCGCATGTCTCGGGCACGTTCCAGATCGAGATGCAGGCACACACGGTCGACACCGATCCGGATACCGGCGCGCAGGTCGAGGCGACGTCGGGCTCGGCCGTGCTGGACGGCATCGTCATCGACCCGGTGGCCGATACGGTCACCCTGTCGGTCGGCGGCGTCTCCGGGCGCGCCGAGGGCCTGGAAGACACGGCCATTCCGTTGTCGCTGCGGCCCAGCAGCTCCGATCCGACCGAGACCTTCGATGTGACGATCTCGGACATCCCGCCCGGCGCCGTGCTGACCTATGGCGGGGCGGTGCTGACGGTGGTGGGCGGGTCCGTGTCCATCGTCGGCTTCGACCGCAATGTGCCGCTGACCATCACGCCGCCGACCAACAGCAACGATGACTTCGACCTGACCGTGACCGCGGTATCGGTCGATACCCAGGGCGGCGTGACGGATTACTCCGATCCGCAGACCCTGAAGCTGACGGTGGATGTGCGCGGGGTGGCCGACGAGGCCGACATCCTGCTGCGCCAGGACGACCCGTCGATCGCGCCGGAAGACCAGGCCTTCACCGAGGCGGATGTCGAGGCCAATGGCAATTCGATCGACCTGTCCGACCTGGTGCGCGGTACCGCCCTGACCGATACCGACGGCTCGGAAGTGCTGACCTTGCGGATCACCGGGCTGCCCGAGGGCTTCTCGATCCAGGGCGCCACCTTCATGGGCGGCACCGGGCTGGCGCGCGAATGGGTGCTGACGCCGGCGCAGCTGGCGGCGGCACGCCTGGTCGTGCCGGAAAACTACAGCGGCACCGTGAAGGGCCAGTTGTACGCGGTTACCACCGAGAACGACGGCGATTCGCACACCAGCGCCGACCTGGGCCTGACGGCGGTGATCACGCCGTCGCCGGAATCGGTGATGACGGTTTCCTCGTCGGTGGTGGAAGATACCCGCAGCTCGATCGACTTCAGCATCGCGAGCAATGGCGGCGACACCAATGAATCCCTGACCAAGGTCTGGATCCGGGTCGACGAGGTGGACGGCAACCCCAACTTCACGCTGTACCTGGGCCAGAATGGCCCGGCGCTGGCCGATGCCGGCCTGACCGTGGTGAACAAGGGTGGGGTCGACTACTACGAACTGTCGGGCGCGCAGATCTCGAACGTGTACGCCCAGGCCAGTGCCAACGCGTCCAGTTCGACGATCGATCCGGCCGACGTGCGCTTCAGCGTCAAGTACGAGATCACCGACCAGTCCAACGACGGCACCGTGCCCGCGACGTCCGGCGAGTACGACACGACCCACGAACTGATCGTGGCGCCGGTGACCGATCCGGTGTCGCTGACGATCACCGGCATCACCGCCACCGACGCGGCCGATGGCACGACCTACGTCAACGGCGGCGTGCCCGGTTTCAACGCGGTGCGCGGCACCACGCTGGATGTGGGCATCACCCTGGCCAAGCAGCCCGATGCCGGCGGCCAGCCCGACCACGACGGCAGCGAGCAGTTCACCCGCGTGCTGATCTCGGGCGTGCCGGAAGGCATGCTGGTCGACGGCATGGTCATCGATGGCCAGCAACTGGCCGCCAGCTACCTGGGCGGCGACAGCTGGCTGATCATCGTGCCCGACGCGGCCTATTCGCGCTTCGACGGTCCGATCGACGGCACCATCAGCTTCACGCTGGGCGACGGCATGGACGGCAACTTGACCGACATCCCGTTGTCGATCACGGTGGTGACGCAGGACTACGATCCGGCGCAATCCACCAGCGAAGAGCGGGCCTCGGCCAACTGGACGCTGACGACCGACTTCGACGGCGGCAGCACCGCCCCGGCGGCGTCGATCGACGAGTGGCGGCACAACGATGCGTTCACCGCCACCGAAGACCAGCCCTTCACCCTGGGCGACGCGATGATCGCCGCCATCGACGATACCGGCGTGGTCAACAACAGCTTCACCGTCACGCTGAAGGACCTGCCCCCGGGCACGGAAGTCAGCGGCATGACGCGCACCGTCATCGGCGGCGAGGAAGTCTGGACGGCGACCGGCACGGGCGGCGATGCGGAACTGCAGACGCTGCTGGACAGCATCGTCGTCACGCCGCCCGAGAACTGGAACGACAACAACCAGTCCGGCGGATTCCCCTTCGACGCCACGCTGACCACTCACGTGCCCACCGGCGGCCGCGATGAGGCCAGCGTCGTGGTCGCGCAGCCGGTGGACCCGGTCAGCGACGCCGCGATCGTCGCCATCACCATCACCAAGGGCGATGCCAATGGAACCTCGACCGGCGAGGCGCCGGAAGAAGGCCAGCCGGTGTCGATCTCGATCGACCTGGACAACCCGAACGACGGCGCATTCGCCCAGATGGGCGACAAGCTCTACCTGAAGGTGGACGAGTCGGGCCTGGCCGGCGGCGAATTGCGCGATGCCGACGGCAACCCGCTGACGCCGCAGACCCTGCCCGCGGATACGCTGCCGGGCATGCCGGCCGGCGATTACTACGTGATCGACGTGCCCGCGGGTACGCCGCTGCCCCTGCAGTTGGCGTACTTCCCGCCCGCCAGCGGTGTGTACAGCGGCGGTTCGCTGACGCTGCAGGGCTGGATCCAGAGCCAGGAGCAGGGCGCGGCCACGCCGCAGACCTCGACAGGCGACGCCACGGCCGACCTGGCGGTGGTCAACGACGGCTACGACGTATCCGTCGGCACGCCGGACCCGGGCAATCCGGCAGGCAATGCCGTGGTGCAGGGCCAGGAAAACAGTTCCGGCAGCGACCGCATCGTGCTGAACCTGGCCGGTTCCGGCCTGGTGGACAACGACGGTTCGGAAACCGCGCTGGTCGCGATACTGAAGAACCTGCCCAACGGCTTCCTGGTGTATGTCGGCAACGACGCGGCGTCGGCCGTGCTGGCCGACAACGCCGGCCTGGCCGGCGGCGCCAATACCTGGACCTTCAACCTCGGCCCGGGCGGCACCCTGCCGCCGTACGTCGCCGTGGTGCCGCCCCAGCACTGGAGCGGCGTGATCCCGGGCCTGGAGCTGGCCGTGGTCAGCGGCGAGACGTCGCTGGACGAGGCGCGCACGGATTCGGCAACCTTCGATCTGCACGTCGATGCCGTGGCCGACGGCCTGGAGTCGATGAACGCCAGCCGCAGCTTCGGCCAGGAAGGCAGCATCATGGCCCTGAACCTGAACGCGGTGATGGCCGACGCGACGCTGGCCGGCGCCGGCGACCAGTCGCACGAGACCGCGACGCTGACGTTCAAGGGCATGGGCGAGCATGCGGCGTTCTATATCGGCACGACCCTGGTCGATGCGGGCAGCGTCAGCTACGACGCCGCTACCGATACCTACACGCTGGTCGGCCTGAGCCAGGGCGATATCGATGATCTGGGCGTCATCCAGGCGGCCGGCGCGGCGGCGGGCACGATCGACGTCACCGCGAAGACGGTCGAGTCCGCCAACGGCAACGAGTCGGCCGAGATATCGGGGTCGTTCGACCTGTCCATCCGCAACGTCGCGCCCACGACCGGCAACGACATCCTGCTGTACGACGGCAATCCGCTGGACGGCCGCGGCGGGGACGATACGGTGCGCCTGCGCTACGGCGAGGATATCGACTTCGGCACGTTCGGCGCGGGCAACGCCAACCCGCTGAAGAACATCGAGACCCTGGACCTGACGCGCGACGGCTACGACCATGCGCTGCTGAACCTGGGCGCCGACGACGTGCGGGGCATGACCGATGCGCGCCGCGTGCTGACCATCGATGCCGACGACGGCGACACCGTGTCGCTCGACCCGGCGGGCAACTGGTCGCGCAACGACAGCCTGTCGGACGCCCAGTACGACGTCTACACCAGCGCCGACGATCCGGACGTGAAGGTTCGCGTCACCAAGGATTTCGACGTGCAGGGCCTGCTGGACGACGCCAGCCGTTCCATCGCCGGCCTGCTGGCCGACGACGGGCAGGCCGGGCCGGCCCCCGCGGCGACGGCGCCCATGGCGGCCGGCGCCCAGGCAGGGCTGGACCACGTCGACGGCACGCAATACAACCAGATGGTCAACGACTTGATCCAGCAGGGCAAGCAGACCAGCGAGGTGTAGCCAGGCAAAGGTCCGTAGCGAGGTACCTGGGCTAGGTGCAGTCAGGTGTCAGACACCCGCAGTGCGGGAGTCAGACACCTGGCTATGTCCAGGCAGGCCACAGTCAGGTGTCAGACACCCCGAAGGGTGTCTGACACCCAAGTGGGCAGAGACGCGCTTGCCAACCGAACGGTGTCTGACACCCGCAGTGCGAGAGTCGGACACCTGGCTATGTCCAGGCAGGCCACAGCCGGTGTCAGACACCTGGCTATGTCTCCTTAGTACCGCCGGCTCAGGTAGAGGGCAGGGCGATGCCCATGGCGGCGAACAACCCGCCGCAGACTTTGTTGAATCGCTTGCCGGCGCGCTCCAGGAAGGGCCGCACGCGATGGGCCGCGCGCGCCAGGCCGTACTCGACGATGAATTCCATGGCCGCGAAGGTGGCGGCCATGACGGCGAACTGCGTCGCCAGGCTGCGCGCCGGGTCGATGAACTGCGGCAGGAAGGCGCCGAAGAACAGCAGGGCCTTGGGGTTGGAAACGGCCGACAGCAGCCCCTGGCCGAACAGGCGCGCGCGCCGCGCCGCCGCCACGTCGGGCGTGGCCTGCAGCCTGACGGCGGGTGCGCGCCACAGTTGGATGCCCAGGTAGACCAGGTAGGCTCCGCCCACCCATTTCAGCAGGATCAACGCGGGCGACCAGGCCCTGAGCAGGGCGCTGATGCCCAGCATGGACAGGCCGATCACCAGCGTGAATCCCAGCGTGCCGCCGGCGATGGTGCACAGCGCCTTGCGGTGGCCGTGCAGCGCGCCGTGCGTCAGGGCCAGCAGCGTGTTGGGGCCGGGCGTCAGCGACAGCCCGGTGACGGCGATCAGGTACAACAGCCAGGTGTGCAGGGTCATGGCGGGAGCGGGGCGTTGGCTATGATGATGGCCGGATATTGTACGGAGGCCGCATGAGATTCGATATCTATGGGCGATTCCGGCTGGAAGTCCGCCGCTCGGACGCCGGCTGGGAAGCCTACCGCGAAACCGCCGGCAAGCGGGTGCGGGCCGACGACATCGTCCTACCGCCCGATCTGGCCGCCGACGAGATCGCCGACTACCTGGACGACCTGCTGCACGAGTTGTCGCCGCCCGGCGGGCGCATCGTGGCGTTGTGACCGGGCCCTAGGCCTGCGCTTGCACCCAGCGCTGCAGGTGGCCCAGGAAAATGTCCCGCACCCGCGCCGCGTTGCCGTCCGAGAAGCCGGCGCTGTGTGGCGAGACGATGACGTTGGGCAGGTCCCATAGCGGCGAGGCGGCGGGCAGGGGCTCGTGCTGGAACACATCCAGGAAGGCCCCGCCCAGCCGGCCGTCCTGCAAGGCGGCGATCAACGCCGGTTCGTCCATCACATGCCCGCGCGCGACGTTGATGACGCTGGCGTGGGTAGGCAATGCCGCCAGCAGGCCGGCGTCGACCAGTCCGCGCGTGGCGTCCGTCAGCGGGCAGGCCAGCACCAGCCAGTCGGCGCCGGGCAGGATACTGCGCAGGCCGTCGTAGCGCACGGTGCGGATGCCCGGCCCGGCCGGTTCCCCGCCATGCCGGGCCACAGAGACTTCCAGGCCCAGCGCCTGCAGCAGGCGGCCGATGCGCTGGCCGATGCCGCCCCAGCCCACCACGACCGCGCGCTGCCCTTCCAGGTCGCGCGGTGTGCGCGCGTCCAGCAAGGGTTCCCACGCATGCCGTTGCTGCGCCCGCATCAACTGCGGAAGCTGCCGGGCCAACGCCAGCAGGCCGGTCACGGCCATCTGGGCGACCACGGCATCCGATGCGCCGTGCGACGGGGTGACGCGCACCCCGCGGCGCAGCAGTTCCTGGTAGATGTCGCGGTCCAGCCCGATCGAATGCACGTGCAGCCACTGCAGCCCGTGAGCAGCGCGCAGGGCGGCGTAGAAGCGTTCAGTGTCGGGCTGGATCTCGAACTTGGTGGAACGCCCCGTGACATCGCGCGAGATGAAGGCCACCCGGGCCTGCGCCGCCCGGACGTCGCCCGGGTGGCACAGCGCGACCTCGCGGCCCGATGCCGGCAGGCGCGCGGCGAGTTGGGGCGCTTCCCGTTCGGAGCACAGCAGCAGCACCGGGTCCATGGCGGCTACTGCGCCTTCACGTCGATCTGGTCCACGATCTTCTTCCACTTGTCGTGCTCGACGTGGGTGAATTTCCCGAATGCCTCGGGCGTGCCGCCGATGGCGGTGGCGCCTTCACGCAGCATCTGGTCCTTCAGCCCGGGCAGCGCGGCGTTGACGCCCTTGTTGATGGTGGCGATGACTTCCGGCGGGGTGTTCTTGGGCGCGAAGAACCCGAACCAAGAGCCCGCGTCGAAACCCTCGAAGCCCGATTCCGCGATGGTGGGCAGGTCGGGCAGGGATGCCGACCGGTTGATCGTGCTGACCGCGATGGGGCGCAGCTTGCCCGCGCGGATCTGCCCCATGACCGACGGCGCGGTGGCGAACATGAAATCCAGCCGGCCGGCCATCAGGTCGTTGATGGCGTCGGCGCCCTTGTAGGGCACGTGTGTGGCGTCCTTGGCGCCGATTTCCTGCATCAGCATGTAGCTGGACAAGTGCGACGACGTGCCCACGCCGGTCGACCCGTAGTTCAGGCTTTTCTTGGACTTGGCGTACTTCAGGAAGTCGGCGATGTTCTTGATCGGCAGTTCCGGCGGCACCACCAGCACGTTGGGCACGGTGGCGATCTGCACGATGGGCACCAGATCGGTCAGCGGATCGTAGTTCAGCTTGCCCAGCGACGGGTTCACCGCGATGGGGCCCACCGAATCGACGATCAGCGTGTAGCCGTCCGGGTCGGAACGCACCACGTATTCGGTGCCGATATTGCCGCCGGCGCCGGGGCGGTTTTCCACCACGAACGATTGCGACAGCTGCTGCGCCAGTTGCTCGCTGACGCTGCGCGTGAGCTTGTCGGTAGTGCCGCCGGCCGTGAAGGCCACCACCACCTTGACGGGACGCTCGGGATAGGCGGCTTGCGCGGGTAGCGCGGCTGCCAGGCCCAGGACGCCCGCCGCCAGGATCGACATGCAGTTTGCCTTCATGTGAGTCTCCTCTTCTTTGTCGTTATTGCAGGAATGGCGGCCGGCAGGCCAGCCCGCGGGCGCGGGCCGCCGGCCGCCGGGGGCCTTCGGGAGGCGGGATTGGCACCGCCGCGCTAGTCGCGATAGCTGCTGTCCAGCCGGTCCAGCTTGCGCAGCAGCGCCGGCCATTCCATGACGCCGTATGGGCGGCGCGTGCCGGGTTGGTAGTTGTTCCAGGTTTCTTCCAGCACCTGCGGCGGCACCTGTTGCAGCGGTTGCTGCGTGGCCTGCGCCGCCAGCTGCGCGCGGCAGGCCAGTTCCAGGCGGTGCATCCAGTTGAAGGCTTCGCCTACCGTGCGGCCGACCGTCAGGGCCCCATGGTTGCGCAGGATCAGCGCCTCGCCCTGGCCCAGGTCGTCGATCAGGGAAGCCTGTTCCTGGGTATCCAGCACCACGCCCTGGTAATCGTGGTAGCCGATCTTCAGGAAGCGCATGGCCGTCTGGGTCAGGGGCAGCAGCCCGCAGGCCAGCGACGAGACGGCCATCGAGGCCCAGCTGTGGGTATGGATGACGCAGTCGACGTCGTGGCGGGCGCCGTGCACGGCGCTGTGTATGACATAGCCGGCCTTGTTGATGCCGTAGCCCAGTTCGCCGAAATCGGGCTTGGACAGCACGTTGCCGGCCAGGTCCACCTTTATCAGGCTGGACGCCGTGATTTCCTCGTACATCATGCCGTACGCGTTGATGAGGAAGGCGTTTTCTTCATCGGGCACACGCATCGAGATATGGTTGGCCATCATGTCGGCCATGCCATAGAGCTCGACCAGCCGGTAACAGGCCGCCAGGTCCACGCGCGCCTGCCATTCGGCCTCCGAGCAGCGGTCCCGCATGGACGGGACCCGCAACACGCCGATCTTGGTCATGACTTTCCCTTTATATGATTGGTCGATATGGCCGCTGTGGCAGTGCCATCGGGAATCGACCACTGTAAGAGCGTTGGCGGCGCGCCGGTAGTGCGCGATCGTAAAGAGGGCTTCACGGATCGTGAAGTAGACGGGGGCAGGCGGCCGGCGGTCGCTGCGCCTGGCCCGTATTCGCGGTACGCTTTGGCGTTCTGCCTCTACACCACCAGGAACCGCCATGAAATACCGCCGCCTTGGCGCCAGCAATCTGCGCATTTCCCCGTTGTGCCTGGGAACCATGATGTTCGGCGAACAGACGCCGTTCGACGAGGCCGAGCGCATCGTCGCGTCGGCGCGCGAAGCCGGGGTCAATTTCATCGATACCGCCGACGTCTACAACCAGGGACGCTCGGAAGAGGTCATCGGCAAGCTGCTGGCCGGGCAGCGCCACGACTGGGTGCTGGCCACCAAGATCGGCAATTCCATGGCCCGCGCGCCCAACCGTTCGCATTATTCGCGCCAGTGGGTCATGCGCGGCGTGGATGACAGCCTGGCACGGCTGGACACCGACTACATCGACATCCTGTACCTGCACCGCGATTTTCACGACGAAAACCTGGACGAGGTGGTGCGCGCCATGGGCGACCTGATCCGGGCCGGCAAGCTGCGCAGCTTCGGGCTGTCGAACTTCCGCGGCTGGCGCATCGCCGAGATCATCCGCCTGTGCGGCGAGCTGGGCGTGCCCCGCCCGGTGGTTTGCCAGCCGTACTACAACATGCTGAACCGCGGCCCCGAAGTCGAGATCCTGCCGGCCTGCGGCCACTACGGCCTGGGCGTGGTGCCCTACAGCCCCATCGCGCGCGGCGTGCTGACCGGCAAATACCCGCCCGGGCAGCCGCCCGCGCCCGATACCCGCGCCGGCCGCGGCGACAAGCGCATGCTGGACACCGAGTTCCGCGAAGAATCGCTGGCGATCGCGGCCGAACTGGTCGCCTACTGCCAGGCGCGCGGCGTGCGGCCGGGCCATTTCGCCGCGGCCTGGGTGCTGGCCAACCCGCTGGTGTCGGCCGTGATCGCCGGGCCCCGCACGCTGGCGCAGATGCAGGACTACTACGCCGCGGTCGACCTGCAGATCACCCCGGAAGAAGAGGCCATGGTCAACGCATGGGTGACCCCCGGCCATGCCTCGGCGCACGGCTACAACGATCCCAGCTACCCGTTCTACGGCCGCCCGGTGGCGGTGGCCGACCGGGCAGGCTGACCCCCGGCGCCGGCGCAGCCGCAGTGATCCGGCCCCAATAGCGGCCGCACCGCGGTTGCGCCGGCCGCCCGCAACGCGCATCATGGTCGTGCATACCGCCCGGCCCCGTCCCGCACGGGCCGGCGCGGCGGCGCGGCCGGCGGCTGTACTGCCGCCCCACCGGCGCGCGGCTGGCCCGCGCGCCGTTCGCGCGACTTGAAATTCGCCGACTCGCCGCCAGATACGAACTATCGCCAAGAGGGCAAGTTCATGAGATCGCGCGACTTTTCATCCTGGATCTGGGGCGACGCGCTGTCGCTGCTGGAACACGCCGAACGCCTGCACCGCCAACTGCTGCGAGCCGGCCCCGCCGATGCACCCCACTGGGAACCTCCGGTGGACATCATCGAAACCGCAACCGCCGTCACGGTCTACGTGGCGCTGCCGGGCGTGCCTTCCGACACCCTGGTGGTGGCCTTCGACCCTGGCGGCATCACGGTGTCGGGCGTGCGTCCCATGCCGTGCGCGGCCAACGCCCGCATCCACCGCTTCGAAATCCCCTACGGCCGTTTCCGCCGCCGCATTCCGCTGCCCCTGCATGCGCTCGAGCCGGAATCGTCCACGCTGACCGACGGCTGCCTGGTCTTGACCCTGAACAAACTGAGGGAGGCTCCATGAGCGATACCCGCACTCTGCCCGACGACGCGCGCATCATCATCCCGCTGCGCGACGCGGTGCTGTTTCCCGGCGTGCTGTCGCCCGTCACGGTCCGGCGGGCCTCGTCGGTGGCCGCGGCCCAGGAAGCCGTCAAGAACGAACGCCCGGTGGGCTTCCTGCTGCAGCGCGATCCGTCCAAGGACGACGTCGGGCCCGACGACCTGCGCTGGGTGGGCACCGAAGGCCCTATCGCTCGCTACATCACGGGCCAGGAAGGTGCGCACCACCTGCTGGTGCAGGGGCAGTCGCGCTTCCGGGTGCTGGAATTCCTGTCCGGCTGGCCGTTCATGGTGGCCCGCGTGGCCGAGGTGCCCGAGGCCGAGGCCGAAGACAGCCAGACCGAGGCGCGCTTCCTGCAGCTGAAGGAACAGGCCATCGATGCGATCACCTTGTTGCCCAACGTGCCGGACGAACTGATCGGCGTGGTGCGCGGCATCGAGTCGCCCGGCTTGCTGGCCGACATGGTCACGCACATGATCGACATCAAGCCCGAGCAGAAGCAAGACCTTCTGGAAACCTTCGACCTGTCGCGCCGCCTGGACAAGGCCATCGAGCTGCTGGCGGGCCGGGTCGAGGTGCTGCGCCTGTCGAAAGAGATCGGCGATCGCACGCGGGCGCAGTTCGACGAGCGCCAGCGCGAGACGGTGCTGCGCGAGCAGCTGCGCCAGATCCAGAAAGAACTCGGCGAGCTCGACGACAGCGCCGCCGAAGTGGCGCGCCTGAAAGACGGCATCGAAGCCGCCGGCATGCCCGATGAAGTGCTCAGTCATGCTCGCAAGGAACTGGGCCGGCTGCAGCGCATGGGCGAGGCCAGCGGCGAATCGGCCATGCTGCGCACTTACCTGGAATGGTTGACCGAGCTGCCGTGGAAACAAGAGCCGCAGCCGCCCATCGACCTGGGCGAGGCCCGCAAGGTGCTCGACGAAGACCACTTCGGCCTGGACAAGATCAAGCGCCGTATCCTGGAATACCTGGCGGTGCGCAAGCTGAACCCGCAGGGGCGCAGCCCGATCCTGTGCTTTGCCGGCCCGCCGGGCGTGGGCAAGACGTCGCTGGGGCAGTCCATCGCGCGAGCCACCGGGCGCGCCTTCCAGCGCGTGGCCCTGGGGGGCGTGCACGACGAGGCCGAGATCCGCGGCCACCGGCGCACCTACCTGGGCGCGCTGCCGGGCAACATCATCCAGGCCATGCGGCGCGCGGGCACGAACAATGTCGTGCTGATGCTCGACGAGATCGACAAGCTGGGCGCCGGCGGGTTTCACGGCGACCCCGGCAGCGCGCTGCTCGAGGTGCTGGATCCGGAACAGAACCACAAGTTCCGCGACAACTACCTGGGGGTGGATTTCGACCTGTCGCACGTGATGTTCATCTGCACGGCCAACATGCTGGACACCATTCCCGGCCCGCTGCGCGACCGCATGGAGATCATCCAGCTGCCGGGCTACACGGAAGAAGACAAGATCCAGATCGCGCGCCGCTACCTGGTGCGTCGCCAGCTCGAGGCCAACGGCCTGACGCCCGAGCAGGCCGAACTGAGCGACGCGGCCCTGTCGTCCATCGTGGGCGACTACACCCGCGAGGCCGGCGTGCGCCAGCTCGAGCGCGAGATCGGCGCCGCGCTGCGCCATGCGGCGATGCAGATCGCCGAAGGCAAGGCCACGCACGTCGCCATCGACGCGCCCGACCTGCCGCCCATCCTGGGGGCGCATCGCTTCGAGAACGAAGTGGCGCTGCGCACCAGCGTGCCCGGCGTGGCCACCGGCCTGGCCTGGACGCCGGTGGGCGGCGACATCCTGTTCATCGAGGCCAGCAAGACGCCCGGCAGCGGCCGCCTGATCCTGACCGGGCAACTGGGCGACGTGATGAAGGAATCGGCCCAGGCAGCGCTGACGCTGGCCAAGATCTGGAGCGGCGATTCGCTGGAGAAGATCGACGTGCACATCCACGTGCCGGCCGGCGCCACGCCCAAGGACGGCCCCAGCGCCGGGGTGGCGATGTTCCTGGCGCTGGCCTCGCTGCTGTCCGGCCGGCCGGTGCGCTCGGACGTAGCCATGACCGGCGAGGTCAGCCTGCGCGGCCTGGTGCTGCCCATCGGCGGCATCAAGGAAAAGACGCTGGCGGCGCTGCGCGCGGGCATCACCACGGTGATGATCCCGCGCCGCAACGAGAAAGACCTGGACGACGTGCCGGCCGAAGCGCGCCAGAAGCTGAAGTTCGTGCTGCTGGACCGCATCGAAGACGCCATCCACTACGCCATCGACGGCCAGGAAACGCAGGCGGAGCCCGTCGCCAAGGTGGGCTGAGCGGCGGGCGGACGGGCGTCGGTGCTGATGTGGCCATGTCTGGTGTCAGACACCCTTCGGGGTGTCTGACACCTCGCAAGGTGGCGAGGATGCCTGCATCCTTGCCTTGTGGCTGGGCTTGCCTGCACGATGCTCTGGGCTGGGCTTGCCTGCACGATGCTCTACCAGGTGTCAGACACCCCGCAGGGTGTCTGACACCCTTCAGCACCTTGCCCAGCCGTCGCAAGACCAGAGTCCACGCATCTACGCCACCCTGCCAGGTGTCAGACACCCCGAAGGGTGTCTGACATCCTTCAGCCCGGCTTCCCCGCTGCGCGGCTATTTGGGAATGACGCCGCAGGCGATGCGGCCGGCGCCGCCGCCCAGGGGCTTGGGATGGTCGCTGTGGTTGTCGCCGCCGGCGTGCACCATCAGGGCGCGGCCCTGGACTTCCGACAATTTCAGGCGTGGCGCCAGCACCGGCGTGCCGGCCGCGCCGTCGGCGCCGACGTACAGCGCGGGCAGGTCTCCGCGGTGGCCGCCGTCGTCCCAGGGGGCGCCGTGCTTCTTGGTGCCGTCGGGGTCGTAGTGCCCGCCCGCCCCGCCGGCCGGCACCGCCTTGCCGTCCTGCTGCTTGGCGTCGCAGCTGCCGTTTTCATGCACGTGGAAGCCGTGCACCCCCGGGGGCAGGCCTTTCAGGTCCGGAGTCAGCACCAGGCCGTACTTGCTGTCGGCCAGGCTGACCGAGCCGATGTCCTTGCCGGGGCCCTGGTCGGTGGCCAGGTGCATCGGCACGGTGACGTCCGCCCGGGCGGCGGCCGCCAGGCCGAACGCGCCCGCCAGCAAGATGATCTTCAGATGACGCTTCATGGTTACCTCCTGGAAAGGGAACCGGCCGCGGCAGCCGGTTCCGGCGAACTTGCAAGGCGTTGCCTAGCTTACACAGGCCGGCTTGCCCGCGACAACAGGGCGGCTAGCTGGCGCCGTGATACACGGCCTCGATGTTGTAGCCGTCGGGGTCCAGCACGAACGCACCGTAGTAATCCGGGTGGTATTGCGGCCGCAGCCCCGGCGCGCCGTTGTCGCGCGCGCCGGCGGCCAGGGCGGCGCGATGGAAGGCTTGCACCTGTTCCACGCTGGCCGCCCGGAACGCCACGTGAATGCGCGGCGCGGACGGTTCGCCCTGGGCCAGCCAGAAATCGCCGCCGGGATCGCCGCCGTCGTTCGGGTTGCCGGCCCCGAAGCCGGCCACGCCGGGGTGCTCCTTGCGTATGGCATAGCCCAGCGGGGCCAGGGCCGCCAGGTAGAACTTCCTGCTGGCGTCGAAGTTCGACACGGTGATGCCGGTATGGTCGATCATGGGGTCTCCTTGGGGCGGCGGTTGCGTCGCGGCGCGTGCCCGCCGGCAAGCGCCGTGCCAGGGGCGCGTCGTCCAAGGCCGCGTTGCCGTCGGCCCCGGACGCGCGGTTACTGCATGCCGGTGGTGGCCAGGATGGTGCTCAGGGTCGTGCCCATCGCCTTGACCATGGGGCCCTTTTCCGCATCCAGCCATTCGTCCAGCGCGTGCGATCGGCCGAAAGTGCCGGGCGCCATGCGGCCCACCGTGATGGCCGGAACGCCCAGGCTCATGGGCAGGTTCGAGTCGGTGGAACTGCGGTTCAGGTTGGGTTCGTAGCCGCCGGCCTTGATGGCGGCAATTGCGTACTGCACGATGTCGGTATCGACGGCCGTGGTGCCGGCCGGGCGGTCGCCGATGGCATCCAGCTTGAGCTTGATTTCGCCTTCCTTGGTCGAGCGCGCGAAATTCTCGGTGGCCACCGCTTCTTTCACGATGGTCAGGAAGCGGTCTTCGACGCGCTTGAGCGCATCCATGTCTTCAGAGCGCATGTCCACTTCCATCCAGGCGTCGACCGGAATCGAGTTGACCGACGTGCCGCCGCCCAGGCGGCCGATGCTGTAGGTGGTCTTGGGGTGCGTGGGCACCGACATGGTCGAGAACGCCGTGGCGGCCTGGCCCAGCGCGTACATGGGGTTCACCAGGCCGAACGCGCCGAAGCTGTGGCCGCCCGGCCCCTGGAAGGTGGCGCGGTAGCGCTTGGAACCCACGCCGCCGTGGGTGACGCGGGCCACCGACCCGGACTCGACCGAGTAGAAGGCCTTGATCTTGCCCTGGTACTTGCCCTTGGTGAACAGGTAGCGCACCCCGCGCAGGTCGCCCGGGCCTTCTTCGCCCACCGTGCCCACGAACAGGATGTTGTCGCGGGTGCGGATGCCGGCGGCGTCCAGGGCGCGCACGTAGCCGGCCAGCACGGCCAGGCTCATGGTGTCGTCGCCGATGCCGGGCGCGGCCAGGCGGGTGCCTTCGCGCTTGACCTTGACGTCGGTGCCTTCGGGAAACACCGTGTCCATGTGCGCCGACACCACCACGACCTGGTCGCCGCCCGCCGTGCCGGGGCGCAGCCCCAGCACGTTGCCTTCGTCGTCCTGGGCGACGTCCTTCAGGCCGCTGGCGCGCAGCAGCTCGGCAAACGCCTGGGCCCGCTTGGCTTCCTTGAAGGGCGGGGCGGGAATCTCGGTCAGGGCGATGCCGTCGTCGACGATGCGCCCGTGCTGTTCGTCCAGCACGGCCAGCGCCTTCTTGTACGCGTCGGACGACAGCACCTTCTGCACGGCCTGGTCGTGCGCCGCGCTGGAAGGGACGGCGTCCTTGGCCAGGGCGGGCAAGGCCGCGCAGGCCATCGATACCGCCAACACCACTGCCACACACCGGGATTCCTGCAACATCGTTGATGCTCCTCAGGATTGAAGGCGAATGTGAACAGTGTGCCTGTTCGATTGGCTTGTCAATCATCGCGCGGCCGCCCGGGCAGGCACGCGGCATGCAGCTTGCTGCGGCTGCACGGCCGGCGCCCATTTCCGCCTCGCGCACCGGCATTTTGTAATTTCTGGAGTACGCCATGCCCGACACCGCAGACCGGCCCGTAGTCGTGATTACGGGGGCGTCCGGCAACCTGGGAAGGTCGCTGGCCGGCTACCTGCAGGCCGACTATCGCATCGTCGGCCTGGACCGCCAGGCCAAGGACCCCGGTTTTCCGATGTTCGAGGTCGACCTGGCGTCCGACGATTCGGTGCGCCAGGCGTTGCAGGCGATCCGGCAGGAATATGGCGCCAGGCTGGCCGCGGTGATCCACCTGGTGGCATTCTTCGACTCGACGGGGGCCGACAATCCGCTGTACCGGATCGTCAACGTCGAGGGCACCGCCCGCCTGTTGCGCGAATTGCGGCGCGGCATGCAGGTCGAGCGCTTCGTCTACGCCAGCACCATGCTGGTCCACGCGCCCGGCAAGCCCGGCGACCTGATCGACGAAAGCCAGCCCTTCGGCCCGGAATATGTCTACCCGCAATCCAAGCTGCAGGCCGAGGACGTGCTGCGGCGCGAGCATGGCGACATGCCCTACGCCATTCTGCGGCTGGCCGGCGTCTACGACGAGCGCACCGTGGTGCCGACCCTGGCGCAGCAGATCGCCCGCATCTACGAGCGCGATTTCGAAAGCTATTTTTATTCGGCGTCGAACCAGGTCGGCCAGTCGATGCTGCATCGCGACGACCTGCACGAGGCGATGCGCCTGACGCTGCAACGGCGCGGCAGCCTGCCGCCCGACGCGGAAATGCTGATCGGCGAGACCGAGGCGCTGGGCTACGACGCGCTGCAGGACGAGATCGGCTGCCTGATCCACGGCACCGAAGACTGGCCCACCTTGCGCGTGCCCAAGACGGTGGCGGCCACCGGCACGTGGGTGCGCGAAAAGCTCGAACCGCTGGTGCCCGACGCGCTGGACCAGGGCGAGAAGCCGTTCATAAAGCCCTACATGATCGCCATGTCCGACGCGCACTACGCGCTGGATACCGCGCGCGCCGAGCAATGGCTGGGCTGGCGGCCGCGGCATCGGCTGAAGCACACGCTGCCCGCCATCATCGCCAACCTGAAGCGCGACCCGCTGGGCTGGTATCGCGCCCAGGGCATGACGGCGCCGCCGTTCCTGCGCGACAGCGCCGGGCAGGTCGAGGACGTCGAGCGGTTCCGTGCCCGCCAGGCGCGGGCCTATCGCCGCGACCATGCCGAGAACCGCTGGCCGCATTTCGTGAATATCGCCCTGGGCACCTGGCTGGTTTGCCAGCCGCCGCTGGTGGGGGTGCAAGAGCCCTGGCTGCGCGGCGCCGAGATGGTGCTGGGCGCGCTGCTGGTCGTGTTCGCCTGCCTGTCGCTGGGTTGGCAGATGGCGTTCGCCCGCTGGGTCTGCGCGGGCCTGGGGGCGCTGATCATGGCCGCGCCGTTCGTGCTGTGGACCGGCAACGCGGCGGCCTACCTGTCCGACACCCTGGTGGGCGGCCTGGCGTTCGGCCTGGCCGTGGGCCTGAAGCCCGAGCCGGGCGTGGCGCCGCTGGCCCGCCTGACCGGCCCCGAGACCCCGCCGGGCTGGACCTACAACCCGTCGGCCTGGACGCAGCGCCTGCCGATCATCGCGCTGGCCCTGGTGGGGCTGTATGTGTCGCGCTACCTGGCCGCCTACCAGATGGAGCAGATCGGCCACGTCTGGGAACCCTTCTTCGCCGGCAACCCGGACGACATCCGCAACGGCACCGAAGAGATCATCACTTCCAGCGTGTCGCGCGCCTGGCCGGTGCCCGATGCGGCCGTGGGCGCCTATACCTACATGCTGGAGATCCTGACCGGGGTGGTGGGCTCGCGGGCGCGCTGGCGCACCATGCCGTGGCTGGTGGTGATCTTCGGCCTGATGATCGCCCCGCTGGGCATCGTATCCATCACGTTCGTCATCATCCAGCCCATCGTGATCGGCACCTGGAGCACGCTGGCGCTGGTGGGCGCGGCCGCGATGCTGGTGCAGATTCCCTATTCGCTGGACGAACTGCTGGCCACCTGCCAGTTCCTGCAGCGGCGCCGCCAGGCGGGCAAGAGCCTGCTGCGGGTGTTCCTGTTCGGCGATACCGACGAAGGGCCGCGCGCCGAGCCGCACGACGAACTGGACCGGCGGCCCGGCACCGTGCTGCGCGATATCGTGCAGGGCGGCGTGTCGATGCCGCCGACGCTGTGGCTGGCCGCGGCCATCGGCGCGTGGCTGATGTGCACCCGCCTGACGCTGGGCACCGAAGGCACGATGGCCAACACCGACCACCTGGTGGGGGCGCTGGTGCTGACCGTGGTGGCGATCGCCGCCGCCGAGGTAGCGCGGCTGGCGCGCTTCCTGCTGGTCCCGCTGGGCGTGGGCCTGCTGGTGGCCGCGCCGGTATATGGCGATGGCCTGTTGCAGGTCGGCGCCGACCTGGCGGCGGGCCTGGCGCTCATCGCGCTGGCGGTGCCGCGCGGCCGGGTCGACAGCCGCTATGGCGCCTGGGACCGGCTGGTGGTGTAGGCGCTACCGGGCCGGCGAGGGCGCCGGCTCGGTATCCGGGATCAGCCGCTTGCCCAAGCTGATCACCTCGTCCTGGCGGAAGGCCAGCTTCTCGTAGAACTGCACCACGGCGGCGTTGCCGCTGCGCACCAGCAGGTTGATCTTGGGGCAGCCGATGGCCACCAACTGCCGCTCTACCGCCCGCATCAGCGCCGTGGCGTAGCCGCGCCGCTGGTACGAGGGCGAGACCGCCAGGTAATTGACCCAGCCGCGGTGGCCGTCGTAGCCGCCCATCACCGAGGCCACCACCGCGTAGCCGGAGGTGCCCACCAGGAACAGGTCGGGCTGCACCGTGAGCTTGCGGGCGATGTCTTTATAAGGGTCGTTCCATGGACGCGTCAGCCCGCAGTCGCGCCACAATTGCACGACGGCGTCGGCATCCGACGGCTGGTATGTCCGGATGGAAAGCGAGGGTGGATTCATGCTTCGTTCCTTCTGGGTTGAGAGAGAAACGAAGGCCGGATGCCTCGGGGCAGGGGCGGAAAGACCAGCAAAAAGGCCACGAGGTATCGTGGCCTTCGGGTTGAACACCGGCAAGGTGTTCGGACAGCGCAAAGCCACTCAACGTCGGCGTCGAGTGGTTCGTCGCGAATCGGTGCGACCGGATGCGGCGTGGGCGTGGTCCATGGACGCCAGCATACAGGAAGCGGGGCGGTTTGCAAGCGTTGGTAATTCTTGAGTTGGGTCAAGGGAAAGGTGGCGCGGGCGCAGTAACTTGATATCTACTGTTGCAATTCGCCGGCGTCCCCATGGCCAAGAAGTTCCCCTTGCATCCCAAGCACCCCGAGCGCGTCTGTTGGGGGTGCGACAAGTATTGTTCGGCGGATGCGATGATGTGCGGCAACGGTTCCAGCCGCACCCAGCACCCGGCGGAATTGCTGGGCGACGACTGGTACGCCGTGGGCGACTGGGGCTTCGACGCGCCCGAGCCGCCCGCCGTCCCCGCCGGGGGCAATGGCAAGCCCGCCGGCTTGGCGTAGCCGCCGGCCGCGCCATCAGGGGTACCCGCCGCCGGAACCCGGCGCCCGCCGGTTCCCGGCTGTCTCTATACTGGGCTTTTCGATTTTCCCCGAGGCCCGCCATGACCGCCGCTTCCGCACTGCCTTCCGACATCGTCTCGCTGGAGGCGGTGGAGTTGTCCGCGGCCATCCACGCGCGCCAGGTATCTTGCGCGGAAGTACTGCAGGCATACCTGGCCCAGGTCGATCGCCTGAACCCCGTCGTCAACGCCATCGTCGCGCCGCAAGATCGCGACGCGCTGCAGGCGCAGGCCGCCGCACTGGACGCCCAGCTGGCGCGTGGCGCCAGCCTGGGGCCGCTGCACGGCTTTCCCCAGGCACCCAAAGACATCATGCCGGTGCGCGGCATGGTCACCACCAAGGGCTCGCCGATCCTGGCCGGGCAGGTCACGCAGGCCGACGCCATCGTGTACGAGCGGATGCGCGCCGGCGGCGCGCTGTATATCGGGCGCACCAACAGCCCGGAATTCGGCCTGGGCGGGCACACCTACAACCCGGTCTACGGCACCACGCGCAATGCCTTCGACCCGGCGCGCTCGGCCGGCGGCAGCAGCGGGGGCGCCGGGGTGGCGGTGGCGCTGCACATGCTGCCGGTGGCCGACGGGTCCGACATGATGGGGTCGCTGCGCACGCCGGCGGCGTTCAACAACGTATATGGTTTTCGCACCACGCCGGGTTGCGTGCCGCACGGGCCCACCGAAGAAGTGTTCTTCCAGCAGTTCAGCGTCAGCGGGCCGATGGCGCGCAATGTGCCCGACCTGGCACTGCTGCTGTCGGTGCAGGCCGGTTTCGACGCGCGCCTGCCGTTGACGCGCCGGCACGACGATCCGCGTGCATTCGCGGCGGCCCTGGAGCGCGACTGCGCCGGCTTGCGCGTCGGCTGGCTGGGCGACCTGGGTGGCCACCTGGCCACCGAGCCGGGCGTGCTGCAAGTGTGCGAAAGCGCGCTGCGGCATTTCGAGACCATCGGCTGCCAGGTCGAGCCCGCCGTGCCGGCCTTCGACTTGCCGCAGTTGTGGCAGGCCTGGCTGGACCTGCGCAGCTTCACGTTCGCCGGCAGCAACGCCCGGCTGTATCACGATGCCGGCACGCGGGCCTTGCTCAAGCCCGAAGCCGTCTGGGAAATCGAGCGCGGGCTGCGCTTGTCCGGCCAAGAGGTGTTCCAGGCGGCAGTGGTGCGTTCGGCCTGGCATGGCGCGCTGTTGCAGTTGTTCGAGCAGTTCGATTTCCTGGTGCTGCCGACGGCCCAGGTGTTTCCGTTCGACGCGGAACTGGACTGGCCGGCCAGCGTGGGCGGGCGCGCGATGGATACCTACCATCGATGGATGGAAGCGGTGGTGCCCGCCACCATGGGCGGGCTGCCGGCGCTGGCCGCGCCGGCGGGGTTCGGCGCCAATGGCCTGCCCGCGGGCATCCAGCTGATCGGGCCCGCGCAACGCGACCTGGACGTACTGCAGCTTGGCCTGGCGTACGACCTGGCCAGCGGCTACAGCCGCGTGCGCAGCCCGCTGCTGGACCGGCGCTGAGCGGCCGGGCCTAGCCCAGCCGCCGGCGCAGCGCCTCGAAGAACAGCGTGGCCTGCAGCCGTTCGGACTGCATCTGCGTGGCCACCTTGGTGGCCATGTCCGGCGCGACCGGCGCCAGCGGGCGGCCGCTGGACTGGGCCAGCACCTGCGCTTCGCAGGCGCGTTCCAGGAAGTACAGGTCGTCGTAGGCATAGTCGATGCGCTCGCCGCATACGACGACCCCATGATTGCCCAGGAAGGCGATGTCGGCCCCGCCCATGGCGCGCGCGATGCGCTCGCCTTCGGCGCTGTCGAGCGCCAGGCCGTTGTAGTCGGCGTCTACCGCCAGCCTGCCGTGAAAGCGCATGGCATTCTGCGACAGGGTGGTGTCCGGCGCGCGCGCGTCGGTCAGCGTCAGGGCGGTGGCGTACGGCATGTGGGTGTGCAGCACGCAGTGCTTGCCGGCGATGCGATGGACGGCCGCGTGGATGTACATGGCCGTGGATTCGACCTCGTGCCGGCCCGCCAGCTTGTTGCCGTCCGCATCCACCAGCACGATATCGTCGGCCTGCACTTCGTCCCACATCAGGCCGCGGGGGTTCAGCAGGAACAGGCCGTCCTGGCCGGGCAGGGCCACGCTGAAATGGTTGCAGATGCCTTCGCCCAGGCCGTGGCAGGCGGCCGCGCGCAAGGCCAGCGACAAGTCGCGGCGCAGGGCGGCGACGGCGGGGGAATGGAAGTAGTCGTTCATGGCGGGTGAAAGCAGGCGGTAGGGTGGCCGAAGTCTACCAAGTTCCCCGCTTCCCGGGACGGCTCCGGCGGCCGGCCGCCGTTCGCGGGCCGGCTTTTTATATCTTCTTTACACCCCGCCCGCGAAACTTTACCCCGTTTTTACCCGCGTATTCCTAAGCTGCGAAGCATGCATCGCCAAGGAGAAAAACGTGGATGCCCTGTACCTCGCCGTGTTCGCGGCCATGGCCGCCGCCGTGGCCGCCCTGCTGCGGTTCTGCGCCTCGCTGCTGCAAGGAGACCGCGCATGACCGTCTTCCATAGCCTGGCCGCGCTGGTCGCGGCTTTCCTGTTCGCGTACCTGCTGGTTGCGCTGTTCAAGCCGGAGAAATTCTGATGGATACCGGATTCGCCGGCTTGCTGGCCGTCTACCTGGCCATCCTGCTGGCCATGGCGCCGTTGCTGGGCCGCTATCTTCGTCTTGCCATGCAGGGCGGTTCGCGCGCCACGGCGTGGGGGCGGCCGATCGAGCGGGGCATCTACCGGTGCGCGGGCGTGGACCCGGGCTCCGAGATGGACTGGAAGCGCTACGCGTGGTCGGTGCTGGCCTTCAATGTGCTGGGAGTGCTGGCGGTCTATGCACTGCAGCGCGCGCAAGGCATGCTGCCCCTGAACCCCGACGGCCTGGGGCCGGTGGCGGCCGATTCGGCCTTCAATACCGCCATCAGCTTCGTCACCAACACCAACTGGCAGGGCTACGCGGGCGAAAGCACGATGAGCCACCTGACGCAGATGCTGGCCCTGACGGTGCAGAATTTCGTGTCGGCCGCCACCGGCATCTCGGTGCTGTTCGCGCTGATGCGCGGGCTGACGCGCCACGGCGGGGCCATGGTGGGCAACTTCTGGGCCGACCTGGTGCGCAGCACCCTGTATGTGCTGCTGCCCTTGTCCGTGGCGCTGGCCCTGGCGCTGGTCAGCCAGGGCGTGATCCAGAATTTCGACCCGACCCAGGCCGTGCATATGCTGGACTCGTTGCCCGGCGCGGCCGATCCCGGCGTCCAGCACATCGCCATGGGGCCGGTGGCGTCCCAGGAAGCGATCAAGTTGCTGGGCACCAACGGCGGGGGATTCTTCAACGCCAATTCGGCGCATCCCTACGAAAACCCCACGGCCCTTGCCAACTTGCTGGAGATGCTCGCGATCTTCGCCATCCCGGCCGCCTTGTGCTTCACGTTCGGCGAGATGGCGGGCGCGCGGCGCCAGGGGGTGGCGGTGTTGGCCGCCATGACGCTGCTGTTCGTGCTGTTCGCCACCGCCACGGCCTATTTCGAACAGCAGCCCAATCCCATGCTGGCCCAGGCGGGCGTGGATTCGGCGGCCTCGGCGCTGGCGCCGGGCGGCAACATGGAAGGCAAGGAAGCCCGTTTCGGCATCGCGGCCAGTTCCCTGTTCGCCGCGGTGACCACCGGGGCGTCGTGCGGCGCCGTCAACGGCATGCACGATTCGTACAGCGCCATGGGCGGGTTCGGGCCGCTGCTGCTGATGCAGCTGGGCGAGGTCGTGTTCGGCGGCGTCGGGTCGGGCCTGTACGGCATGCTGGCCTTCGCGATCCTGGCGGTGTTCATCGCCGGCCTGATGATCGGCCGCACGCCCGAATACCTGGGCAAGAAGATCGAGGCGCACGACATGAAGATGGTGTCGATCGTGATCCTGGCCACGCCCCTACTGGTGTTGCTGGGCACGGCCCTCGCCGCCATGGCGCCGGCCGGCCAGGCGGGCGTGCTGAATCCGGGCCCGCACGGGTTTTCCGAGATGCTGTATGCCCTGTCTTCGGCCGCCAACAACAACGGCAGCGCATTCGCCGGGTTGTCGGCCAATACGCCTTTCTACAACGTGCTGACGGGCCTGGCCATGTGGTTCGGGCGCTTCGCGGTGATTGTCGCGATCCTGTCGCTGGCGGGTTCGCTGGCGGCCAAGCGCCGCCTGGCGCCGGGGCCCGGCACCATGCCGACCGGAGGGCCGTTGTTCGTGGCGCTGCTGGTGGGCGCGGTGCTGCTGGTCGGTGCGCTGACCTATGTGCCCGCGCTGGCGCTGGGCCCGGTGGCCGAGCACCTGCAACCCTGAATCCCTGCGATCCGATTCGAGAACAACGATGGCAAAGCGTGAACTTCCCACTCCGCCGCTGCGCGCGGCGCTGATAGACGCCGTGCGCAAGCTGGCGCCGGCCGCCCAGTTCAGGAACCCCGTGATGTTCGTGGTCTACCTGGGCAGCATCCTGACGACCCTGCTGGGGCTGGCTGCCCTGCGCGACCCCGGCGGACAGGCGGGCTTCACCCTGGCCATCGCGGCCTGGCTGTGGTTCACCGTCCTGTTCGCCAATGTGGCCGAGGCCGTGGCCGAAGGGCGCGGCAAGCAGCAGGCGGCCGCCTTGCGCGGGCTGCGCACCACCGTGGTGGCGCGCGTGATCGAGCGCTGGCGTGACGCCGATGCCACCGGCGCCACCCCGCAGGCCTATCGCGACGGCGCCGTCGAGCGCGCCTCGGGCGACCTGCGCAAAGACGATGTGGTGCTGGTCGAGGCCGGCCAGGTCATTCCCGGCGACGGGCAGGTGGTGGCGGGCATCGCCTCGGTGGACGAGAGCGCCATCACCGGCGAATCGGCGCCGGTGATCCGCGAGTCCGGCGGCGATTTCTCGTCGGTGACCGGCGGCACGCGGGTCCTGTCGGACTGGCTGTTCGTGCGCATTGCCGCCGACCCGGGCCAGAGCTTCCTGGACCGCATGATCTCGATGGTGGAAGGCGCCCGGCGCCAGAAGACGCCCAACGAACTGGCGCTGACCATCCTGCTGGTCGGGCTGACGCTGGTGTTCCTGCTGGTGGTGGTCACGCTGCTGCCGTTCTCGATGTATTCGGTGCAGGCGGCCGGCGGCGGCGCCGTGGTCGGCCTGGCCGTGCTGGTGGCGTTGCTGGTGTGCCTGATTCCCACCACCATCGGCGGGCTGCTTTCGGCCATCGGCGTGGCGGGCATGAGCCGCATGATGCGCGCCAACGTCATCGCGACCTCGGGCCGGGCCGTCGAGGCGGCCGGCGACGTGGACGTGCTGCTGCTGGACAAGACCGGCACCATCACTTTCGGCAACCGGCAGGCGTCGGCGTTCCTGCCCGCGCCGGGCGTGGCCGCTGCCGACCTGGCCGAAGCCGCCTGCCTGGCTTCGCTGGCGGACGACACGCCGGAAGGGCGCAGCATCGTGGCGCTGGCCCGGCGCGGCGCGGCGGCCGCAGGCAGCCCGCGCGACGCCGAGTTCGTGCCGTTCTCGGCCCATACGCGCATGAGCGGCGTGGATGTGGCCGGGCGCCGCATCCGCAAGGGCGCCGTCGATGCGATTGCCGCCTGGCTGGCCGGGCAGGGCGCGGCGCTGCCCGAGGCGGTGGCTCGCAGCGCCGAAGACGTGGCGCGCCGCGGCAGCACGCCGCTGGCGGTCAGCGACGGCGGCCGTGCGCTGGGCGTGGTGGAACTGAAGGACATCGTCAAGCCCGATATCCGGCAGCGCTTCGACGCGTTGCGCCGCATGGGCATCCAGACGGTGATGATCACCGGCGACAACAAGCTCACCGCCGCGTCCATCGCCGCCGAGGCGGGGGTGGACGATTTCCTGGCACAGGCCACGCCCGAGGCCAAGCTGGCGCTGATCCGCCAGTACCAGGCCCAGGGACGGCTGGTGGCCATGACGGGCGACGGCACCAACGACGCGCCGGCGCTGGCGCAGGCCGACGTGGCCGTGGCCATGAATTCCGGTACGCAGGCCGCCAAAGAGGCCGGCAACATGGTGGACCTGGATTCCAACCCCACCAAGCTGATCGAGATCGTCGAGATCGGCAAGCAGATGCTGATGACGCGCGGCGCGCTGACGACTTTCAGCGTGGCCAACGACGTGGCCAAGTATTTCGCCATCATCCCGGCGGCCTTCGCCGCGGTGTATCCGCAACTGGCGGCGCTGAACATCATGGGCCTGGCGACGCCGGCCTCCGCGATTCTGTCGGCGGTGATTTTCAATGCCCTGATCATCGTGGCGCTGATTCCGCTGGCCTTGCGCGGCGTGCGCTATCGCCCGCTGGGCGCGGCCGTGCTGCTGCGCCGCAACTTGCTGGTCTACGGCGTGGGCGGGCTGGCCGCCCCGTTCGCCGGCATCAAGCTGATCGACATGGTGCTGTCCGCACTGGGCTGGGCCTGACCCCGCCACACAGGAGCCTGATGATGCAACTTTCTTCCTTCGGCGCGCGCTGCGCCGGCCTGCTGCGGCCCGCGCTGGCCGTGTTTGCGATCCTGTCGGCGCTGACCGGCCTGGCCTACCCGCTGGCGGTGACCGGCATCGCCCAATGGGCCTTTCCGCGCCAGGCGGCGGGCTCGCTGATCGAGCGCGACGGCCGCGTGGTCGGCTCGGCACTGATCGGCCAGAATTTCACCTCGCCGCGCTACTTTTGGGGCCGCCTGTCGGCCACCGCGCCGGCGCCCTATAACGCCGCGGCCTCGGGGGGCTCGAACCTGGGGCCGCGCAATCCGGCACTGGCCGATGCGGCGCGCGCGCGCGTGGCGGCGCTGCATGCCGCCGACCCGGGCAACCGGGCCGACATCCCGGTCGACCTGGTGTCGGCCTCGGGCAGCGGGCTGGACCCGCACATCAGCCCGGCCGCGGCCCGGTACCAGGTACCCAGGGTGGCGCGCTTGCGCGGGCTGCCCGCCGCCGAGGTCGAGCAGTTGGTGCGCGCGAACACCAGCCGGCCCGTTTTGGGCGTGCTGGGCGAACCGGTGGTCAATGTGCTGGCGCTGAACCTGGCGCTGGATCGCGCGGCGCCGCGCTGAGCGGCGGCGTATAGTAGCGGTGCCCTGTCCGACTCGCCTTTTCATGGTCGACCCCGAACGCCGTCCCGATCCGGACCACCTGCTCCAGACGCTGGGCCAGGCCGCCCGCGAGGCTGCGCGCGGCAAGCTGCGAGTGTATTTCGGCGCCTCGGCAGGCGTGGGCAAGACCTACGCGATGCTGGCCGCCGCCCGCGCGCAGCGCCAGCAAGGCATCGACGTGGTGGCCGGCATCATCGAAACCCACGGCCGCCGCGAAACGGCGGCGTTGCTCGATGGCATCGAATCGCTGCCCTTGCGGCAATGGCCGCATCGCGGCCGCCAGCTGGCGGAGTTCGACCTGGACGGCGCCCTGGCGCGCCGCCCCGCCTTGATCCTGGTAGACGAGCTGGCGCATTCCAACGCGTCCGGCGCGCGTCACGCCAAGCGTTGGCAGGATGTGCACGAACTGCTGGCGGCCGGCATCGACGTCTGGACCACCCTGAATGTGCAGCACCTGGACAGCCTGAACGAGGCCGTGGGCGGTATCACCGGCGTGCGGGTCTGGGAAACCGTGCCCGACGACGTGTTCGATGCGGCCGACGAGGTGATCCTGGTGGACACCTCGGCCGACGAGCTGTTGCGGCGCCTGCGCGCGGGCAAGGTCTACCTGCCCGACCAGGCGCGCCGCGCCGGCGAGCATTTCTTCCGCAAGGGCAACCTGATCGCGCTGCGCGAACTGGCCTTGCGGCGCACTGCCGACCATGTCGACGACGACGTGCAAAGCTATCGCCGCGAGCGCGCCATCCAGACCGTATGGCGCACGCGCGAGGCGCTGGTGGCCTGCATCGGCGCCGATCCCGACGCCGAGCACGTGGTGCGCAGCGCCCACCGGCTGGCGCAGGAACTGGAATGCGACTGGCACGTCATCACCCTGGACATGCCGCGCCTGGCGCCCCGGCCGCCATCGGCGCGCGACGCGCTGGGCCAGGCGCTGGCGTTGGCCGAAAGCCTGGGGGCCCGCGTCGAGACCCTGCCGGGCGGCGACCTGGTGCATGCGGTGGCGCGCTATGCGCGCCGCCACAACATGACCAAGGTGCTGGTGGGCCGCGGCCGCGCGCAGTCCCGGCACGGGGCATGGCCGGCTGCGCTGGCCGGCGTGCTGGCCCCCGGGTGGATCTGGCGCCGCCGCAGCTTCGCCGATGCGCTGGCCGCGGGCTGCCCCGAAGTCGACGTGATCCGCCTGGGGGCCTCGCCTCACGCGCGCGGCCCGGTGCAGAGCCAGCCCGCGACGGTCTCGCGCGAACCATCCGTCCGCCGCCATGCCGGCTATGCGTGGGCGGTGGCCTATTGCGCGGCCGCCGCGGGGCTGTCGGCACTGGCCTTTCCGGTGCTGCACCAGACCAACATCGTGATGCTGTTCCTGCTGGCGGTGGTGGCGGTGGCGCTGCGGCACGGCCGGGGCCCGGCCGCGCTGGCCTCGGTGCTGAGCGTGGGGCTGTTCGACTTCTTCTTCGTGCAGCCGCTGGCCTCGTTCGCCGTGTCCGACGTGCAGTACCTGCTGACGTTCCTGGTGCTGCTGGGGGTCGGGCTGCTGATCGGCCAACTGACGGCCGGCCTGCGCATGCAGGCACGCGCCTCGATCAAGCGGGCGGCCGAGACGCGCGGGCTGTACGAGTTCGCGCGCGAGCTGTCGTCGGCGCTGCAGCCCGAGCAGATCGTGGCCTCGACCGGCGCGTTCGTGCATGCGGCGTTCGGTTCGCGCTGCGCGCTGTACATCCTGGGGCTGGACGAGCGCCTGGCGCCGGCGATTCCGCCGGGGCAGGAATTGCCCGGGCTGGACCCGGCGCTGGCCCAATGGGTATACGACCATGGGCAGGCCGCCGGGGCCGGCACCACCACGCTGTCGACCGGCGCGCTGCTGTACCTGCCGTTGAAGGCGCCGCTGCGCACGCGCGGCGTGCTGGCGGTGGAAAACCCCCAGGACATTCCCTTCAGCGTGGCCGAGGCGCGACGCCAGATCGACACCTATGCCACGCTGACCGCCATCGCGCTGGAGCGCCTGCATTATGTCGAGGTCGCCCAGCAGGCGCTGGTCAGCATGGAATCCGAAAAACTGCGCCATTCCCTGCTGGCGGCGGTGTCGCACGACCTGCGCACGCCGCTGACCAGCCTGGTCGGCATGGCCGAGACGCTGGCGCGCGACCCGGCCGCGTTGCCGCCCACCGCGCTGGAAACGGTGCAGGCCATGCAGGCGCAGGCGCGGCGCATGCATGCCATGGTGGTGAATCTGCTGGACATGGCCCGCCTGCAAAGCCGCGACACGCCGCTGCGCCTGGAATGGCAGTCGCTGGAAGAGCTGGCCGGCGCGGCGTTGGCCGACATGCGCGACGCGCTGGCCGGCCATCCTGTCGCGGTCGCGCCGCTGTCGTCGCTGCCGCTGGTCGAATGCGACGGCGTGCTGATCGAGCGCGTGCTGTGCAACTTGCTGGAAAATGCCGCCAAATATGCGCCGCCGGGCAGCCCCATTCGCCTGGAGGCCGGCGTGCAGGGCGGCGAGTTGCAGGTGGCCGTGATCGATGCCGGCCCCGGCGTGCCCGCGGGCCATGAGCGCCGCATCTTCGAGAAGTTCGCCCGGGGCGAGCGCGAATCGGCCACCCCCGGGGTCGGCCTGGGGCTGGCCGTGTGCGAAGCCATCGTGCACGCCCACCGGGGCCGGATCTGGGTAGCGCCCGCGCCCGGCCAGCCCCAGGGCGCGCGTTTCGCATTCACGCTGCCGCTGGGCGACCCGCCCGCCATCCAACCCGATATCGCCTGAAGCGCCGCCATGTTCGACTTCCCGCCCCAAGTCCTGCTGATCGAAGACGACCCCCACATCCGCCGGTTCGTGCGCATGGCGCTGGAAGGCGAGGGCTGCGCCGTGTTCGAGGCCGAGACCGTCGAGCGCGGGCTGATCGAGGCCGGCACGCGCCAGCCCGACGTGGTGATCCTGGACCTGGGCCTGCCCGACGCCGACGGCATGGTGCTGATCCGCGAACTGCGCGGCTGGACCCAGGTGCCCGTGCTGGTGCTGTCGGCGCGCGCCGCCGAGGCCGACAAGATCGCGGCGCTGGACGCCGGCGCCGACGATTACCTGGCCAAGCCTTTTGGCGTGGGCGAACTGCTGGCGCGCCTGCGGGTGCTGTTGCGGCGCCATGCGCGGGGCGGGGCGGGCAACCCCGCCGAGATCGCCTTTGGCGCGGTGCGGGTCGACCTGTCGCGGCGCGAAGTCACGCGCGATGGCCAGCATGTGCACCTGACGGCCATCGAATACCGGCTGCTGGCCGCGCTGTTGTCGCGGCGCGGCAAGGTGGTGACGCATCGCGAGCTGCTGCGCGAGGTCTGGGGGCCTTCGCATGTCGAGCACTCGCATTACCTGCGCATCTACATGGGGCACTTGCGGCAGAAGCTCGAGGCCGACCCCGCGCAACCGCGCTACCTGCTGACCGAAGTGGGCGTAGGGTACCGGTACGCCGGCTAGCCCTGTGGCTGCGCGCGCGGCGTGAACTGCACGTCCAGCGCCTGCGGCCGCTTTACCACCACGGCATGGGGGCGGGGGTCGGCCAGGCGCGCGGCGAACGCGCGCCACAGCCCCGGCAGCGCCACGGCCAGGCCCAGCCAGCCCGGCGCCAGGCTGGCCGCCATGTCCCGGCCCGGCGGCCAGCGCTGGTCGCGTACCTGGCACACCAGTCCGCGCGCCCGCAGCCAGGCGGCGCATTGCGCCGCGGTGGCGTCCACGTCGGCGATCTGTTCCAGGAAGAACGATTCGCGCCGCGCCATCATGGCCTGCAGGGTGTCGGCGCCGATCCGGTCGTGGAAATAGGTGCGCTTGATATTCATTGAGGCCTTGGCGCCAGGCTTGCGGTTATGTTCTTCTTACAATGAACTGAATGATTGCCCGCGGGTCCATTGCCTGCGCGTGCGCTGTATTGTGGCACGCGCACCCCGTCTTTTTACCGGAGTTTTCCATGAAGCTGATCCCCGCCTTGCTGTGCGCCGCCGGCGCCGCCTTGGCCAGTACCGCCGCCGCGGCCCCCGTCACCTACGATATCGACCCCTCGCACACGTATCCCAGTTTCGAGGCCGACCACATGGGCGGCCTGTCCACCTGGCGGGGCAAGTTCAACCAGTCGTCGGGCGTCATCGTGCTGGACCGCGAGGCGCGTGCCGGCACCATCGACGTCACGGTGCAGATCGCGTCCATCGACTTCGGCCACGACGAAATGAACCGGCACGCGGTGGCTGCCGATATCTTCGACGCAGCACGCTACCCCACCGCCACGTTCAAGGGGCGCTTCACCAAGTTCGACGGCAGCCGCCCCGAAGAGGCCGTGGGCGAATTCACGCTGCGTGGGGTCACGCGCACCCTGAAGCTGGACATCGACGATTTCAAGTGCATCCAGCATCCGATGGAAAAGCGCGAAGCATGCGGCGCCGACGTGTCCACGTCGTTCAACCGCGGCGACTACGGGCTGGATTTCGGCCTGGACATGGGCTTCAAGCCGAAGGTCGAGCTCGAGATCCAGGTCGAGGCGCTGCGCCGGCCGTAGCGGGCCGGCCGATGGGCAGGTACGTTGCTTGCTGCGCTGCGGCTTCGCACCCCAAGGAGACGCCATGATTTCGGAACGATTGCGGCGCCTGCGCCACGTCGCGGAATTCGCCGCCGAGCGCACGGGCGATTACCTGGAACTGGCGGGCATCGAGCTGTCGCTGTACCGGTCTGCCCTGGTTGCCACGTTGGTCAGCGCCGTCACGCTGCTATTCTGCGCATTGGGCACGTTGGCATTCGTGTCGGTGGCCGCCGTGGTCAGCTTCTGGGACACCGGATACCGCACGCTGGCGGCCTGGCTGGTGGCCGGTGCCTGGCTGCTGGTCACGCTGGGCGCGCTGGCGGCCGCCAATCGCAATGCCCCCCGGGAATCGCCCTTTGCCGAACTGAGCCGCCAGGTGCGCCTGGATACCGCCGCCGCCAGGAACCCACATGCCCAAGACCACCACCCAGGCTGACAAGCAGGCCTTGCTGGCCAAAATGGATCGCGACCGAAGGGAACTGGCCGACGCCTTTGCCCGCGCCGCGCCCGCGCGCAGTCCCGCCAAAGGCTGGGGTACCGCCACCGCGCTGACGGCCGGCGCGGCGCTGGGCTGGCCCTCGTTCCTGAAGCAGCCGCTGCGCGCCATGGCGGCGGTGGCGGTGCGCGACCGCCTGGCCGCGGTGTTGCGCCGGCGCCATGTGCGTCGGGCCAGCGGCGCCTTGCCCGACGCCGACGTCGCCCAGCTGGCGAAGCTGGCGGCCGACCTGCGCGCGGCGTCGGCGCGTTCGGCCGATGCGCACGAAATCGAACGCTTGCGCCGGCAGCTCGACGAACTGGTGCGCCGCCTGCGCGCCTTGCGGGAAATCCCGCCCGGCCAGCCGCCCGCCGGTTGACACGCCGCGCCCGCGCCGTCCTCTCTACAATACGGGTCGAACCTGTACAGGCAACCCACAGAGGGGACATACGCATGGAAGCGGATTTCTGGCTCGAGCGCTGGCGCGATGGCCGCACGCATTTTCACCAGACGCGGGTGACGCCGCTATTGGCCAAATACTGGCCCACGCTGCAATTGCCGGCGGGCAGCCGGGTGCTGGTGCCGCTGTGCGGCAAGTCGCTCGACATGGTGTGGCTGGCGCAGCAGGGGCACCAGGTGCTGGGCGTGGAACTCTCGCCCCTGGCCGTCGAGCAGTTCTTCGCCGAAAACGGCTTGCAGCCCACCGTGCGCGATACCGGGCCGGGCAAGACCTATTCGGCCGGCGACATCGAGATCTATTGCGGCGACATCTTCGACCTGGGCGCCGATGTGCTGGGCGACTGCGTCGGGGCCTACGACCGCGCCGCGCTGGTGGCCTTGCCGGCCGACATGCGCGCGCGCTATGCGCGCGAGGTGTATGGCAAGCTGTCGGACGCCTATCGCGGCCTGCTGATCACGCTGGACTACGACCAGGGCCAGATGGAAGGGCCGCCGTTCTCGGTGGCCGAAGAGGAAGTGCAGGCGGTGTACGCCGGGCATTCCGAAGCGGTGCTGATCGACCGGCGCGACATCCTGGCCAAGGAACCCAAGTTCGTGGAACGCGGCCTGACGCAACTGGACACCCTGGTGTTCCGGCTGCAGCGGCAGGGCTGACCGCGCCATGCGCGGCAGGCGCCGCATGGCCGCGCTTGCCGCGCTGGCGGCATTGGCGGCGGTGTACCTGGCCAATGCCGGCTGGCTGGCGCCCGCGCCCGATGCCGCGCCTGCCTTGTTGGCGCATCGCGGCATCGCGCAGCGTTTCGACACGACCGACCTGCGCAACGACACCTGCACGGCCGCGCGCATGCTGCCGCCGCGCCACGGCTACCTGGAAAACACCCTGGCATCGATGCGGGCCGGCTTCGAGGCGGGCGCCGATATCGTCGAGATCGACGTGCAGCCTACTACCGACGGGCAGTTCGTGGTGTTTCACGATTGGACGCTGGAATGCCGCACCAATGGCGCCGGCATCACCCGCGAACACACGATGGCGCAGTTGAAGGCGCTGGACGTCGGATACGGCTACACGGCCGATGGCGGCCGGACTTTCCCGTTTCGCGGGCGGGGCGTCGGCTTGATGTCCACCCTGGGCGAAGTGCTGGCTGCGTTTCCCCAGCGCCGCTTCCTGGTCAACGTCAAGAGCAACGACCCGGCCGAGGGCGACCGCCTGGCCGCGTTCCTGGCCGGCCTGCCGGCGCCGTCGCGCCAGCGGATCATGGTGTATGGCGGCGACCTGCCGGTGCGCCAGGTGCGCCAGCGCCTGTCCGACGTCAAGGCGATGTCGCGCTCGTTGCTGCAGGCTTGCCTGCTGCGCTATGCCGCCTATGGCTGGACAGGCATCGTGCCGGCCGCCTGCGCCCGCATGCCCGTCTTCGTGCCGATCAATATCGCGCCCTGGCTGTGGGGCTGGCCCGGTCGCCTGCTGCAGCGCATGCGCGCGGCGGGCAGCGAGGTCTACGTGCTGGGGCCCTATCACGGCGGGTTCTCGGCAGGCCTGGATACCCCGGCCGACCTGGCGCGCCTGCCAACAGGATACGCCGGCGGTATCTATACTGACGAGATTGCCGAGGCGGCGCGCTGGGCCGCAGAACGCGCGCGGCCTTGAGGCATATCTTCAAAAAAGGCAAATCATGAGCATCCGGATCGTACAGTTGGGGTCGCCGCGCTCGGCCGGCGAAGGCCTGCGCATCGGCACGGTGCGGCGTCCGCCGCGCGGCGTGCCCAAGGCCGATTTCGCCCGCCGCGATTTCTACGATGTGTGGCTGCCCATCCTGTCGCCCAGCCCCGAACTGGTGACCCAGGCCCTGGCGGTGACCACCGATGCCGAATGGCGCAAGGTGGCCCGCAAGATCCATTCCGAGCTCAACGGCGGCGAAGCCGGCAAGGTGCTGGACCTGCTGGCGGCCCTGTCGGCCACCGCCGATTTCTCGGTGGGCTGCTATTGCCACGACGAAAACCGTTGCCACCGCAGCGTCCTGCGCCAACTGCTGACCGACCGCGGCGCCAAGATGGCGTGAAACCAGGCGCGGGTCGCGGCGCCGCTTGACGCGCGTCAGACAGCCCGCGCCTTTTGTGCCGAGGCAATGAGCGCGGCGCAGGACATGGCCTAGAATCCTGGCCATGTCCCGTCATCCGGCCTTTCGCGCGCTGCTGTACCTGCTGGTGCTGGCCACGTGTTTTCGCGCGCTGGTGCCGGTGGGCTACATGCCCGACGCCGGGGCCTTGCGGCAAGGCCGCCTGGAAATCAGCTTCTGCTCGGCCGCAGGGGGCGCGCCCACGGTGCTGCAGGCGCTGATCGACGCACCGCGCCAGGGCGAGCATTCCGACGATGCGGCCGCCCAGGAATGCCCATTCTGGATGGTGATGCAGCAGGCGCTGGACTTGCCTGCGATGCCGGATGTGGCGGCGTTGCCCGCCATGCCTCGCGAGCGCCCCGATACCCCGCGCTCGTTCACCCTGCCGCCGTTGCCGCCGGCAGGGCCGCCCCTGGGGCCGCGCGCCCCGCCCGCACGGTTCGCCTGACCGACGTTTTCGATGGCCCGCCGGCCTGCCGGCCGGCACATGCGGGCGGCCGCCGTGCCGCCTTGCGCATGGGCCATCGCTTCGCCCAACCCGCGCGCAAGGCGGCTTGACCGCCGCGCCTGGCGCCGCCGCCCGCGCGCCTATCGAAGATACCCAATGAACCGCATCTCTCGTTTTCCGCGGGCCCTGGCCCTGTGCGCGGCCCTGGCGGCCGCACTGCCTGCCTGGGGCGAGCAGCCCCACGTCCATTCCGCCCCGCAGGAACTGGACCCCATCGTCATCACCGGCGTCGCGCCGGACGCGCCGCTGACCTTCACCACCGACCCGAAGATCCCGCGCCAGCCGATACCGGCCAGCGACGGTAACGATTACCTGAAGACCATCCCGGGTTTTTCCGCCATCCGCAACGGCGGCAGCAACGGCGACCCGGTGCTGCGCGGCATGTTCGGCTCGCGGCTGAACATCCTGGCCAATGGCACGTCGATGCCCGGCGCATGCCCGGCGCGCATGGATGCGCCCAGTTCGTACATATCGCCCGAGAACTTCGACCAGCTCACCGTCATCAAGGGGCCGCAGACCGTGCTGTGGGGGCCGGGCGCATCGGCCGGCACGGTGAAGTTCGACCGCGACACGCCGCGCTTCGACGAGCCTGGCGTGCGCTTTGACGGCAGCCTGCTGGGCGGCTCGTGGGGACGCAACGACCAGGCCGCCGACCTGACGGTGGGCAATGCCGGCACCTACACGCGCATCACGGCCAACCACTCGCATTCGCAAGACTATCGCGACGGCGACGGCAACACCGTGCCGTCGCGCTGGGACAAATGGAACGCCGATGTGGCGCTGGGCTTCACGCCCGACGCAGACACGCGCTACGAGCTGAGCGCCGGCACGGGCGATGGCGAGGCGCGCTATGCCGGTCGCGGCATGGACGGCGTGCAGTTCCGGCGCCAGAGCTTCGGCTTGCGCGCCGAGCGCCGCAACCTGGGCAAGGTGCTGCGCGATGTCCAGGCGCAGCTCTACTACAACTACGCCGATCACGTGATGGACAACTTCAGCCTGCGCGACCCGGATCCGTCCAGCGCCATGCCCATGGCGATGGCCGCCGCGGTGGACCGCGCCACCTGGGGCGGCCGGGTGGCGGGCACGTTCCAGCTGGCCGAATCGCTCAGCCTGGAAGGCGGCCTGGATTTCCAGCGCAGCCGCCACCGCGCGCGCAGCGGCACGCAGGCCGACTCGTATCGCAACCAGGCCTGGACCAAGGATGCCGATTTCGCCAACACCGGCGTGTTCGGCGAATTGACGTGGCGCGCCACCGACGCGTCGCGCGTGATCGGCGGCGCCCGCGTCGACCGCGCATCGGCCAAGGACTTCCGCAAGACCACGGGCGGCATGATGCCCATGCCCAATCCCACCGCGGGCGAACGCCGCAGCGATACGCTGCCCAGCGGCTTCCTGCGCTACGAGCGCGACCTGCAAGGCCTGCCCGTGACCTGGTACGCCGGCATCGGCCACGTGCAGCGCTTTCCCGACTACTGGGAACTGTTTTCGCCCGACAGCGGCCCCGCGGGCGCAGCCAATGCGTTTCAGGGCATCGAGCCGGAAAAGACCACGCAGCTGGACATCGGCGCGCAGTACCGCACCGATACCGTCGATGCATGGGTGTCCGCCTACGCGGGCCAGGTCGACGACTTCATCCTGTTCAACTACCAGGCCGGCGGCATGATGGGCGAGCGCTCGCAGGCGCGCAATATCGACGCGCGCATCGCCGGCGGCGAGCTGGGGGTGTCGTACCGCGCGGCGCCGGCCTGGACGCTGGGTGCGACCCTGGCCTATGCCTGGGGCGAAGACCGCGATGGCGGCCGGCCGTTGCCGCAGATGCCGCCGCTGGAAGCCAAGTTCAGCGCCGCCTACGACGACGGTACCTGGTCGGCAGGCGCGCTGTGGCGCCTGGTGGCCGCGCAACACCGTTATGCCGAGGGCAACGGCAACGTGGTCGGCAAGGACTTCGGGCCCAGCGCCGGCTTCGGGGTGTTTTCGCTCAATGCCGGCTATGCGTTCAACAAGCGGGTCAAGCTGGCGGTGGGCGTGGACAACCTGTTCGACAAGGCCTACAGCGAGCACTTGAACCTGGCCGGCGATGCGGGCTTCGGCTTCCCGGCCGACACGCGTTTCAACGAGCCGGGCCGTACGGTGTGGGCACGCATCGGTATCCGGTACTGAGCCGCGGGCGGGGCGGGGGGCTTGCCATAATTCCATATTAGAGAGAATATTTCAAATATGGAAAATTCGGATACTCCCGCTTCGCCGGACCCGCTGGACCGGCAGATTGCGCAGCGCCTGCGCGCGTTGCGCGCCGAGCGCGGCTGGTCGCTCGACGAGCTGGCGCGGCGCAGCCATGTCAGCCGGGCCACCCTGTCGCGGCTGGAGAACGCCGCCGTTAGCGCCACCGCCGGCGTGCTGGGCAAGTTGTGCGCCGCCTACGGCATGACGCTGTCGCGGCTGATGCGGCTGGTCGAAGACGACTATGCGCCCCTGTTGCCGCGCGACGCCCAGCCGGTCTGGACCGATCCCAGCGTGGGCTTCGAGCGGCGCTCGGTCTCGCCGCCGGCGCAACGGCTGGCCGGCGAAGTACTGGAATGCCGGCTGGCGCCGGGGGCCCGCATCGACTACCGCGACCCGCCCCGGCCCGGGCTGGAACACCATCTATTGCTGCTGGAAGGCCAGTTGCAGGTCACGGTGGAAGGCCAGGCCCATGCGCTGCGGCCGGGCGATTGCCTGCGCTATCAGTTGTCCGGCGCCAGTGCCTTTGTCACGCCGGCCCGCAGCGGGGCGCGCTACCTGTTGTTCATCGTCTGAGAGGCCATCGTGGATCATCCTGTTGTGCTTGCCGCGCTGTCGGTCGACGAGGCCGAGCGCCGCCTGGCCGAACTGGGCGCGCTGCTGCATGCCTGCGTGCTGGACGGCGCCAGCGTGGGTTTCATCCTGCCGTATACCGCCGGGCAGGCCGAGGCGTTCTGGTCGGCGCAGGTGCTGCCCGCCCTGCGCGACGGCACGCGCACTTTGTTGATGGCTTCTGTGGACGGCCGCATCGCCGGCACGGTGCAGCTCGATTGCGATACGCCGCCCAACCAGCCCCACCGCGCTGAAGTGCGCAAGCTGCTGGTGCATCCGCAATATCGCCGCCGCGGCATCGCCCGGGCCTTGATGCTGGACCTGGAACATCGCGCGCGCGTCGCGCAGCGGCGCTTGCTGACGCTGGATACCCGCACCGGCGACGCGGCCGAGCCGCTGTATGCGTCGCTGGACTACCGGCGTGCCGGCGTCATTCCCGAGTTCTGCCTGGACGTGCATGGGCAGCGCATGGATCCCACCACCATCATGTACAAACTGCTGTAGGCCGGCGCGATCGGGTGCGGGCCAGGGCACGCGCTTGGCGAGCGGTTGGCCCGGCATGCCGCTTGCCGGGCGGACCGGTTCATCCAACTGAACCGGGAACACCGATGAAAACCGATCCAATCCACTTGTTGCGCTGCAGCCTGCTGTGCGGCAGCCTGGCCGCCGGCGCTGCCTGGCCATACGAAGGCGACCGTTCCTTCCAACCCGTAGCGCCCGCCGAACAGGGTTCGCCGTCCTTGCAAGGCGGGCCGGAAAAAATGCAGCAGGACAAGCCGTCGAAGAAGTCCACGCGGCAGATTCCGTCCAGGCAGACGGCCGATCCGCAGCAGCGGCCCGACGATGCGCCGGAGACCGATGCACGGCACTCGAAGGGCGGGCCGGACAGTGCTGCCGGGGCTGCCGGTCGCGGCGGTATGCAGGGGCCGGGGGCGCCGTCCGGCAGCCACTGAGCCTTGGGCGCGGCCAGGCCGTTGGCCGTCGCGGCCATTGCCATCGGCAGCCGCCGCTTATCCGTTCAGGCCTGCCGCACCCGGCCGAGGATCGCCACCGATGCCAGCACGCACGCCACGCCCAGCAGCTGCCGCGCGGTCACCGGCTCGCCCAGCACCAGCGCCGCCAGCAGCAAGGCCGACACCGGCGCCACGGCGGTGAACAGCGAAGCCTCGGCGCCGCTGACGCGCTCGGCGCCCGCATACCACAACAGGAAGCCCGCCACGGTGGGCACCGCGGCGTAGTAGGCCACGGCCGCCAGGGCTTGCGGCGGCAAGGGGGCGGACCAGGGCGTTTCGGCCAGCGCGGCCAGCGTCGCCACCGCCAGGCCCAGCGCGGTCATCAGGGTCGATTGGGCCAGCGGGCGCAGCGGTTGGCGCAGGCGCTTGTTCAGCAAGATGAACAGGCCTTCGCAGACGATGGCGCCGAAGATCAAGGCGTTGCCCAGCAGCGACCGCGATGATCCCGGCGCGGCCTGCGCGGCAATGAAGAACACCCCCGCGGCGGCCAGCGCGATGGCCGCCAGCGTGGCCGGGCGGGGCCGTTCGCCCAGCACCACGATGGCGATGGCGGTGGACACCACGGGCAGGGTGCCGATGATGACGCCCGCATCGGCGGCCGAGGTGTAGCGCAGCCCGGTGATCAGCAGCGCGGTATAGCCCACGCTGCCGGCGCCGGCCTGGATCAGCAGCACCGGCCAGTCCCGCGCGGCGGGTCGCGGCCAGGGCGTGCCGGTCAGGCGCAGCAATGCCAGGAACAGCGGCAGCGCCACGGCAAAGCGCAGCGCCGTGGCCGTGAACGGCGGCAGGCCCGCCGCAATGAGCTTGCTGGCCACCACGGTGCTGCCCACCGTGACCATCGCCAGTGTCAAGTACAGAAACCCTTGCGTGCGTCGCGTCATGAGTCGGTGCAATCTCGATGAAAGCCGCAGCATGCGGGAAGCGTGGGAGGCGGTCTTGGACGTTATTGCAGGGAAGGCGTGCGTGAGCGGAAGGTGTCAGACACCCTTCGGGGTGTCAGACACCTGGCATACCGGAGAGTCGCCTGGCACGCCGGAGACTTACCTGGCATACCGGAGACTCGCGGCGAATCTGGTCAACGGGGCGATATGGGGAGCAGGCTTCATGGCGGGTCGTGCCTCTGAACAGGTGGTGCGAGGTGTCAGACACCCCGAAGGGTGTCTGACACCCTGCCTCTTGCCATTCCACGACCCTGTCAGCCACGCCCCGCGCAAGCTCCCGGTGTCAATCCGTACAACCGCGCAAACACCCGCGCCATGTGGCTCTGGTCGGCAAAGCCGCCCGCGGCGGCCGCGTCGGCCAGGGCGGCGCCCTGGCGAATCAGCCGCCGCGCCAGGCTGGCGCGCCGCTGGACTTGGTACGCATGCGGTGTCAGGCCGGTGGCGCGCGCGAATCCGCGCAGGACCTGGAAGCGGCTCAGCCCGCAGGTACTTGCCAGGTCCGCCAGCGACAACGGCGCGGCGGGGTCATCGTCGATCCGCGCGCGGGCCCGGGCAATGGCGGCGGGCATCGCCGTCGGGCGCTCGACGCGCGGCAAGTCCAGGGTATGGGCCAGCAGCGCCAGCAACAGGGATTCGCGCCCCGGCGTGGCCGCGCCCGCTCGGGGCGTCGTGGCGGCCACGTACAAGCGGTGAAAGCGCCGCGCCAGTGCGGCGTCGCGAATCACCGGCTGTGCGAATTCGTACCCGCCGAGACGGCCCGCGCCAAGGTCGGCCACCGTGTCTGCCACCAGCGCCGGTTCCACATACAGGATCGACCATTGCCTGCCCGCATCGCCGATGGGCGCGCCATCGTGGACCTCGCCGGGGTTGACGGTGATGAGGTCGCCCGCGCCCGCTTCCACCATGCCGCGCCCGCTGTGCGACTTCTGCGCGCCGCGCACGATCAGGCCGATGCCGAACTGGTCGTGGGTGTGGCGCCCGAAGGCATGGCGCGTGTCGGCCTCGACGGCCTCGGCGCCCGCGATGGCGCAGGGCACGCGCGCGAAGTCGCCGCGCCGCATGGCGTTCAGGCCTGCGTGCTGCCGTAGGCCGCCAGCCGGCCGACGGACTCGGCCAGCTCGGCGCGCAACTGCCGCACCAATTCGGCGGCCGGCAGGCCGCGCGACAGCGATGCCGCCTGGCCGGCCCATTGCGCGGCGAAATCGGCGCTGCCGCGCGCCTTGGCGGCGGCATGCAGTGCCTTGCCGGCATCGTAGGTGTGGGGGTAGCCCGGCGTGGGCGGGCAGTCGGCGGCGGCGCCGAGCGCGGTCAGGCGGTTGGCAATGCCGCGCGCCGGCCGTCCTGAAATCGCGCGGGTCGAGGTGGTGGACACGGTGCCGGCCAGCAGGGCTTGCCGGTAGGCCGAGTCGGCCGCCGATTCGGGGCACGACACGAATGCCGTGCCCATTTGCGCGGCCTGCGCGCCCAGCGCCAGGACGGCGGCAATGCCGGCGCCGTCCATGATGCCGCCCGCGGCGACGATGGGCAGGTCCAGGCGGGCCGCCAGCAGCCGTGTCAATGCCAGCGTGCCCAGCTGTTCATCGTGCCCGTCGGGATGGAAGATGCCGCGATGGCCGCCTGCCTCGACACCTTGCGCGATGACGGCGTCCAGGCCCGCGTTGGCGATGCGGGCGGCCTCTTCGGGGCTGGTGGCGCTGGCCATCAGGTAGATGCCGGCCTGGCGCAGCGCGGCGATGCGCGTCGCGTCGGGCAACCCGAAATGGAAGCTGACCACGGCCGGACGTTCGGCCAGCAGCACTTCCAGCATGGCGTCGTCGGCCACGAAGCTGGTGTAGATCTCGCGCAGGGCGGCGGGCGGCTGGGCGCCGAATTCGGCGAAGGCGGGCGCCAGGTATTCCAGCCAGCGGGCCTGGCGCGCCGCATCGGAGGCGTCGGGCATGTGGCAGAACAGGTTGACCCCGAATGGCCGGGACGTCAGCGCGCGCGTTTCGGCGATGGCCTGGCGCGCACCGTCGGCGTTGCTGGAGCCCAGCCCCAGCGAGCCCAGGCCGCCGGCATTGGACACGGCGGCCGCCAGGGCCGGTGTGCTGGTGCCCGCCATGGGCGCCTGGATGATGGGCGCCGACAAGCCCAGGCGGGCCATCAGGGCGGAAGAGGCGTGCGCGGAAGAGGAAGGCATGGCGGATCCCGAGTGGTGGAATTTGCAAGCAACGGTACTTGAATGTGAGCCGGCTGCAAAGCGCGCCGGCCGTCCCGCGGTACGTATCGAAACAATCCTGCAATTTACGCCACCGGGGCAGGCAGCTACGATGCCCGACTGTCCCGCCTTGCCCACCCACGCGCACAGAGGAGCGCAGATGCGCATTGCATTCGGCAAGATCAAGACCAGGCTGGCCACCGGTATCGGTTCGACGGTGGCGGTTGGCGCCGCGGCAGTCTACAGCGTCTTCGGGGCGGGCCCGCCGCCGTCCGTGACGCAGTACACCGCCGGCAACGCCATCGAGGCCGGCCGGTGGCTGGTGACGCCGCAACGCGCCTGGGTCAGCCGCCAGCGAGTCTACGGCGTGACGCTCAGGCCGGGCCAGCAGGCGCTGGTGCTCGAAGCCGATCTCAGCAACCGCACGCAGGCATCCACCGGCGTTTATTCAGACTTGTTGCGCCCGGCCACGATGCCGGGCATCACGCTGGAAGACCCGGTCGTCGCGCAGGTGCGCGACCCGAAAACCGCGCCATTGCTGCATCCCGGCATGCCCGAGCGCGTGATCTACGTGTGGATGATTCCCGCCTCGGCGACGCCGCCCGCCTCGTTCACGGTCGATGTCGTGGGCGAAACCTTCAAGCCGGTCGACAACCTGTTCGGCACGCCGGGATGGTTCAATCCGGCGGTGGTGGGCCAGGTGACATTGCCGTTCGGCCAGCCGCCCGCCGGCGCGGAGCAGGGCTCGTGAAGCGGCGCCTGGCCACGCTGTTGCTGCTGGCGGCGGCCGCGGCGGTATTGTTCGCCATGCAGCGCAGCACGCCGCGCTACGACGAGCTGACCGGCCCCCTGCTGGTGTCCGGGCGCATGGGCCAGCCCGTGCGCACGCGCCTGTTCGACGCCAATGTCGAACGCGTGCAGTTTGCCCGCCAATTGGTCTACGAGCGATTCGACCGGCAGACCGTGCGCACCACCTCGGGGTTGTGGGCCATCGTGACGGTCGAGCTGTCGGCGCGGTCGCGCTCGATGCACGTGGGGCGGGCCAGCTGGGTCGGGCCGCAGGGCTTCCAGTACCTGCTGTCGGATCGCCTGGCCCTGGCGCCCGGGCAGTCGCCGCCCGCGATAGAACCCGGCCTGCCGCGGCGCGCCCGGTACTTTTTCGAGATCCGTCCCGACCAGGTGGACGGCGCCGTGTTGTGGCTGTCGGAACACGTCGGGCCGCGGCTGGATTCCGAGGCCCACATCAAGCTGGACGTATTGCCGCGCGCGGCCGATGGCGCGCTGGATGTCATGGACACATTCGATATGAACGCAGCCATCAAGGAACAGCCATGACCGGCCGCGGCGACGAGCGCAGCGCCGGAGAAAAGCGCTGGCGGCGGCGCAGCATGCTATTGCTGGTGATCCTGCTGCCGCTGGTGGCGGCGGTTACCGCGCGCGACAGCATCGAGCGCTGGTGGAACGGCCGCGATCGGATCGTGCGCGAGATCGCCGCGGGCGACCAGGTCGATTTCGGCGGGGCGCGTTGGCAGCTGCACGCGCTGCGCATGGCGCCACTGCCGGCGGGCGGCAACATCCCCGACAATGCCATGGGCGTGGTGGCCGATTTCCGCGTCCAGATCCAGGACGCGGACCTGCCCGGCAATTGGCGCGGTTGCACGATCGCGCTGCAAGACGGGCAGGGGCGCCGCTGGATGCCGACCCACGTATTGCCGTTGCCGCGCACGGATGCCAGCGAATGCATCTCGGCCATCTATTCGGGCGCCAAGGCCGGTGCCACGCTGCGCATCCGCCAGGCCTTCCTGGTGCCGCGCGAAGCGGCCGCCGCGCTGCGGGTGACGGTATCGCTGGCACGGCAGCAGCCCCATTACCTGCGCTTTGCGCAGCACCCCCGGCTGGTGCAATAACGCCGCGGGCGTTCAGGCAGGCTGTTCGCCGGCCGGGGTCGGCGCGCGAACACGCGCCGGCTGCGCGAACGCGGTTTCCAGGATGGCGGCCAGGAAGCAGATGCGCAGCGGCTCGATCAGCAGGCCGGTGGACGAATCGCGGAACGGGCTGCCGAACAGCAGCGACAGGCCCTGGGCCAATACCTGCCAGGTATCCAGGTCGTGCGGCCCGATCAGGTAGCCGGCGCCCCGCCACAGCCATGCGCTGCTCCAGTCGATCAGCCGGTAGCCCACGATCAGCGTCACCAGCAGCAGCACGCCGGCATTCAGTGTCAGCCGGATGCCGTTGGCCACCGGCAGGTAGCGCGACCGGTAGCCGCCGATGAAGTGGGCGATGAAATCGCGCAGGAACTTGGGAATGGCGCGGTAGCGTTCGCCGAAGCGCTCGACGCGATGATGGATGCTCAGCAGTTCCTGGTCGCTGCGCACGTCGTAGCCGTAGACCAGCGCGGCCATCACCAGCCAGACCACCGGCAGCAGCGCATAGAAGAACAGGTTGACCAGCAGGGTGCCCGGCGTGGTCGACAGCGATTCCACCGCCACCATCGGCGCCGCCCAGGCGGTCGAGATGGGCGCGGCCACCATGTCCAGGACGCCGCGCAGGTTTTCCCAGAGATGGTGGTTGGCCAGCCAGTCCCATACATGGCTTTTCCATCGGCTGATGACATACAGGCCGATCAGGATCCAGTTGGTTTCGCACACCACCACCACCACTTGCCAGACCGGCCGGCCGGTGGATTCGCGCAACCGCTTGGCCAGCTTGCGCACGGCCCACGATATGGCCACCGACACCAGCAGCCAGCGCGAATCCAGCGCGTCCAGGATCATGCCGTGCGTGCCGAAGGGGTCCAGGTCCAGCGCCCGGCGCGAGTACTGCCGCACGGTGTTGCCCAGGAAGCCCCAGGCGGCGTAGTAGGCAAAAAAGGGCAGCAGCGCGATGGTGACCGCCGACAGCAGCCTGCGCGAGCCGGCCTCTTCGGTGGCGGCATCGCCGCGCGCGGCGGCCTGCGCGGCGCGCAAGGCCGGCATGCCGGGCAGCAGCACCTGGAACATGGTCACCGTGACGACCAGCTGGGTCAGGGCGACCAGCGTCAGCACGGCCAGCCCGGCCAGGTGGTTGGCGAAGCCGGTATGCACGGCCAGCGACAGCAACAGGTTGTGGGCCAGCACGCCGGCCAGCACCAGGGCCATCAATTGCGGCCAGAAGCGTCCCCACAGGCGAAGGGTCAGTACGAACGGCGCGGCGATCCCCTGCATTCCGGTGCTCCCCTGGATGGAACGGGCGATCTTAGCAAGCACCCGGGGCGCGGCGCTGTATCTTTTTCCTTCGGGATGTCAGGGCGCTATGGCCCTGCCTTGAGGCCTGGGTGTGGCCAGGTGTCTGACCCCATGGCGCTGCCCCAAGGCGCATCGGTGGAAATGCACCTCGGCGTTGTCCAGGTGTCAGACACCCCGCAGGGTGTCTGACACCAAGGTGCTGACCGAGCGGTGTCTGACACCCGCTGCGCGGAAGTCAGACACCTGGCCATACCCAGGCAGGCCTCAGGGCAGCGCCATGGACGTCAGCGCGTAGATCCAGAAGTCGCGCGGCTGGCCGCGCACCAGGCGGTAATGCGCCAGCAGGCCTTCGCGCCGGAAGCCGCTGCGTTCCAGCACGCGGCACGAAGCGGGGTTGGAATCCAGCACCGTGGCCTGCACGCGCCGCAGGCCCAGCGACTGCAGCGCCCATTGGGCCACGGCCGCGCAGGCGTTCGAGGCGATGCCGCGATTCCAGAGTTCGGGCGCCAGGTCGTAGGCGATTTCGGCGCGGCCGTGCGCGGCGGCGATGTCGTTGAAGCCGATGGTGCCGCGCAGCCGGCCATCCGCCACGTCGGCGATGGCCAGCCGCACCGGCCCGGTGGCGTGGCCCGCCAGGCAAGTGTCGATTAGGGTTTCCAGGTCCGCCACGCCATCCAGCTGCCAGCTGGTGTGCCGCGTGACGGCCTCGTCGCACAGGTAGGCGTACCAGTCGGGCGCGTCCTGCCGCCGCATGCGCCGCAGGACCAGGCCGGGCGTGCCCAGCGCCGGCAGCGGTGCGTCTTGCAGGAATGGCCGCAGGTCCATCGGCGCCTTCAGCGATGCACCAGGATGTTGACCAGCTTGCCGAACGGGTCGCGCACATAGAAGCGGCGCACTCCCCAGGGTTCGTCGGCGGGGCCGTATTCGATGGCGAAGCCGCCGGCGCGCATGCGCCGCAGGGCTTCGTCCAGGTCGTCGACCTCGATGGACAGGTCGGGCGTGGGGGTGTCGGAGCCGCCTTGCGTGGCGACGCTGAGCTGCACGGTCATGTTGCGCGCCGCGCCGTAGGTGGTGAGCCAGCCGTGATCCATCAGCACCTCGAGCCCCAGCGCGTCCTGGTAGAAGCGCTGGGCGGCGGCGATGTTGGCGGCATGGATGTTGGCGACGATGCGCTTGACTTGCATGGCAACGGGCTCCGGAACGGCAGGGGCCGCGGGGCAGGGCCGCCGCGGTCGGGACATGTGCGTACGATACCGTACGCGCGCGCTCTGTTGCAGGTTGCCGGGCCGCCCGCTGGCCCGGGGGTCAGAAATAGACCTGCGCGTTCAGGCTGACCGTGCGCGAGGGGGCGGGCAGGATGCCGTTCTCGTTGACGTAGTACCAATAGCGCCGGTCGGTCAGGTTGTCGATGGCCGCGCGCAGCACCACGCCCTTGCCGGCCACGCGGGTGCGGTACACCGCGCCCAGGTCGACGGTGTAATAGCTGGGCAGGTCCAGGCGATTGGCCGAATCCAGCTTGGCCGAACCCACGTACTTCATGCCGGCGGCCAGGCTCAGCCCCGGCGCGGCGGGCACGTCGTACGTCACCTGCCCGGTGGCGACGAAGCGCGACGCGCCGGGCACGCGCTTGCCTTCCAGCGCCGCGTTGCCGCTCTGGTATTGCGGATCGAGCCACATGGCGTTGGCCTGCACCGACCAGTCGCGCGCCACGCGGGCATTGGCGGCCAGTTCCAGCCCCTGCAGGCGCGCTTCGCCGTCCTGCACGTATTCGTTGGCGTCGTTCACGTAGGCCGCGCCGCGCTCGATGCGGAACAGCGCGGCCGAGGCGCCCCAGTTTTCCTGCGCCGTCTTGACGCCGACCTCGTACTGCTTGCTCTTGAGCGGCGCCAGCGTCGCGCCGGCGTTGGCATACTGGCTGCCCACCGTGCTGCCCTGTTCCAGCGCCTCGACGTAGCTGGCGTACAGCGTGGTGCCGGCGCCGGGCTTGTACATCAGCGCCACCGTCGGCGTGACGGGGTGCTTCTTGTACGGGTCGCCGGCGGCCTCGCCGGACGGCGCGAAGCTGCGCTGGCGGTACGAGATATAGCGCGCGCCGGCCAGCACCGACCAGTGCTCGCCCAGGCTGATGGTGTCGCTGGCGAACAGCGCGTCCTGGTCGAACTCCGCGCCGCGGTACATCTGCGGCGACAGCGACCCCTGGTAGGGCGCCGGCCGCGTGCCGTCGAAGAGGTTGCCGTTGCCGATGGGCCCGTAGAAGCTGTTGGTGTTGAAGTCGTTGGCCTGGGTCTGCGTGGCCGCGCCCAGTACCACTTCATGCCGCAGCCAGCCGGTGGCGAACTCGCCCTGCACCATGGCCTGCAGCTGGTTGAAGCGGTAGGCGTTCTTCTGGTCGTACATGTTGTCGCTGTAGTCGCCCGCATCGTTGAGCAGGTTCAGCGTTTCTTCCTTGTAGGTGCGCACGGCCTGGCTGAAACTGTAGTCCACCGAGGCCGTCCACCTGGGGGCGAACTGCCACTGTAGGCCGGTCTTGGCCAGCTTGCTGACCGCCCGGTAGCCGCTGCCGTCGGTCGACAGCCGGGTGCGTCCGTTGATGGTGCCGGGCACGCCGCTGCCCTGGAACAGCGGGCCCAGCGAGACGGCCTGGACGGTGCCGCGCGTCTCGCGGTCCTGGTACAGGCCCTGGAACGTCCACAGCAGGTCCGGTGTCAGCCGCAGGTCCAGCGCCAGCGAGAACGAATTGCGGTCGATGTTGCCATGGTTGTAGGTGCCGCCCTGTTCGTGGGTGTAGTTCGCGCGGTAGCCCAGGCGGCTGTCCGGCCCGATGCGCCCGCCCAGGTCCACGTGCTGCAAGAACACGCTGTCAGACCGGTAGCCCGCGTCCACGCTGGCCAGGAATTCGTCGGTGGGCTTCTTGGTGACGTAATTGACGATGCCGCCCGGCGACCCGAAGCCGTACATGAAGCCGGTGGCGCCCTTGAGCAGGTCGATGCGCTCGAAGTGTTCCAGGGGCAGTTCCACGCCATAGTTGACGATGGATGCGCCGTCGATCTTGTAGCTGTTGAACGCATCCAGCGGCAGCCCGCGCACCGTCAGCGTCGACGGGCGGCTGTTGTAGCTGTTGCCCGCGCCGACGGTGCTGGCGTCGCGCGCGAAGACCTGGCCCAGCGACGAGACCTGGCGGTCGGCCAGTTCCTCGGCGCCGACCGAATCCACCGAGAACGGGGTGTCCAGCGCGCTGCGCGTGCCCAGCGCGCCGCTGGCCACGGGTGCCGTGGCCTCGTCGCCGTCCGGCGTGCCGCTGACGACCACGGGGGCCAGGGTGGTGGGCGCCGGCTCGTCCGCGGCCAGGGCCGTACCGGCCAGGGCGCCGGCGCAAAGGGCAAGCGGGGTCAATAGCGAGGGGAAGGGGCGCATGAGAACCGGCCTGTGTGGACTGGGATGGGGCCGGATATTATCTGATAATGATAGTAATTTCTATTACTATTTAATATCAGGCCAGCCGCCCATCGAGGCGTGGCCGCCGCGCGCGGGTCAGCGCGCCGGCGAATCCAGCCGCCGCACCAGGCCGCGCGTGCCGTCGACCTGGACCACGTCGCCGGCTTGCAGCTGTTGCAGGATGCCGGGCAGATTGGCCACCGCCGGGATGCCGAATTCGCGCGCGACGATGGCGCCGTGCGACAGGTAGCCGCCGGTTTCCATGACCAGCGCGCCGGCCTTCAGGAACAGCGGCGTCCAGGCGGGGTCGGTGGACGGCACCACCAGCACGTCGCCGTCGGCCATGCCCAGGCCGTCGGCCGGGCTGCGGGCAAGGTGGACGCGGCCCTGCGCGCTGCCGCTGCCGATCGGCGCGCCTTGCCATGTGCCGTCGCGCGCGGCGCGGGCGGGCGTGTCCGTGGCCGGCGCGGCGCGCGGCAGGTCGCCATGCCGGGCGATGACGGCGGGTTCTTCCTGGCTGGCGAATTCCAGCAGCCGGGCCTGGCGCTGCGCGGCGCGCCGAGCGGCCGCCTGGGGCGCCAGCCGCCCTTCGGCCAGCGCGTACAGTTCCAGCGCCGTCAGGTTGAAGACATCGTCCGGCTGCGCCAGGCCGCCGGGGCCGCAGAACTGCCCGGCCAGCGCCAGCGCGTCGCCGCGCAGCGCTTCCAGGTGGGCGACCAGCGCGCTGCGCGCCGCTTCGCGATGATTGCTGTCCAGGCGCGCCACCTTCAGCAACTGGCGCGCCAACGGCCGCAACCAGAAGGGCAGCGCCCGGCGCAGCCGCTGCCAGGCCTGGTCGGCGGCCTGTTGCTGGCGTTGGCGCAACGGCGCGGCGTCGTGGCCGATCAGGCTGGCGACGTGGTCCAGCAGGTAGCCCGGCGATTCGCGCCAGCGCGGGCTGCGCAGGTAGGTTTCGTACACCCCGCGATGGCCGTAGCGTTGTAGGAACGCGGCGAACGCGCGCCGGAACGGGCTGCTGGCGGCCAGGGCATCGGCCCATTGCGCGTCTTGCCGGCCGGGCTGGCGCAACCAGGCCAGCGTGGGGCCGTCGTCGGCGGCGATGCGCGCCAGGTCCAGCAGTTCATAGCCTTGCGCCGCCGTGACGCTGGGCGGGCCGCCTGCCATCAGGGCCGCGGCCAGCGCGTGGCCTTCGCCGGGGCAATACTTGTCGATCAGCCGGACCAGGTTGAACAGCGTGCCGCCGCCCGACCCCTGCAGGAAGAACAGGTCGTCGGCGCCGTGCACCGCCGCGAATCGCTGGCGCAGGCGCCGGCCCCACGCGGGCAGGTCGGCCGGCGGCGGCTGGCTGCGCCAGTCGGCGGCACGCTGCATGGCGCGCGCCAGCGCGGCGGGCGCGGCGCGGCGTTCGCGGCCGGCGGCGCGCAGATAGCGCAGCAACCGCAGGCCATGGGCAATGCGTTGCCGCGGTGCGATCGGCGGCACGACGATCGCGGGCTGTTCGCCGCCCAGCAGCCGGTTCATGTCGGCCGGCGGAATGCCCAGCGCGTCGTAGCCTTCCCATTGCATCAGCGAGGTCTGCAGGTATAGCCGGCCATGGAACAGGCCGGCGTGCTGCGCGCCCGGCAGGGTGCGATAGCCGGCAAGCTCGTAGCCGCGCGTCAGCATGCGGCTGGCCATGGCGCGGCACAGGGTCCAGTCCAGCGGCGACAGCGGGTGCGGCAGGATCTCGCGGGTATTGCCGCGCGACCAGTAGGCGGGCTGGCCGGCCAGCGCCGCGTAGGTATGGTGGCCGCGCGCGGTGACGGGGCGGGCTTGCACGATCCAGTAGCGTTCGCCGTCCCATACCCATTCCAGGTCGTAGCCGGCGTGCGCGTAGTCCAGCGCCGCGGCGGCGTCGCGCGCAAGCTCGGCCAGCGCCACGGCTTGCGGTTCGGCCAGCACCAGCCGGGCGGCGCGCGCGGCGGCCAGTTCGCGCAATTCGGTGCCGCCCGCGGGCGCGGGCGCGCTGTAGCGGGCCTTGGTCCCGATGCGCCGGGATACTACGCGCAGGCTGCCGTCCAGCGGGTCTTCCTGCAGCCGGTATTCGTCGCCTTCGGCCTGCCCGCCGACCAGCGCTTCGCCCAGGCCCCAGTGGGCATGGATGACGAACTGGTCGTCGCGGCCCGAGACCGGGTCGCAGGTGAAGGCGATGCCGGCGGCCACGGCCGGCAGCAGCGGCATCACCACGACGGCCATGCCGGCCGGCTCGCCGGTGATGCCCAGGCGCTGGCGATAGGCGAGCGCCTGCGGCGTCCAGGGCGAATCCCAGATGTCTTGCACGGCCTGCCGCACCGCATCGTGGCCGCATACGTTCAGCCGCGACAGATGAATGCCGGCGAACGAGGCGCCGGCGGAATCTTCCATCGGCGCCGACGAACGCAAGGCCAGGGGCATGCCTTGCCAGCCGCGGCGCGCGATCTCGCCGGCCAGCCGGGCCTGCAGGTCGTCGGGCACCGCATCGGCGGGCTGGCGTCCGGCCGCCGCGTGCGCCGCGATCACGAACCCCGGCGGTACCGGCACGCCCAGCTCGGCCATGCGGCCCAGCTGCCAGCCCTTGCCGCCCGCAGTGGCGGGGCCGGCCTGCGCGGCGGCGCGCCAGTCCAGCAACAGGGCGGTCATGCGCGTTTCCTGGCAGGCGCGGCCAGCCCGTGCAGGAAGACCTCCAGGGTGGCGTTGAATTCCTGCCGCAGCGGCCGCCCCGAGCCATTCAGCCAGCGCGTCATGGCGGCCAGGTACAGGTACTGGAACATGTCCGCCAGTTGCGCCGCCGGCAGGTCGGCGCGTACCTGGCCGGCCTGCTGGCCCGCCAGCACCAGCGCTTCGACGATCTGGTCCATGCCGCTGCGCGGCGTTCGCGGGCCGGCGCCGATGCCGGCGTGCGCCAGGCGGTAGCGCAGGTAGTGCGGCAGGTAGGCGCGGTGCGATTCGGCCCAGTGGCACGTGGCCTGCAACAGATACGCCATGCGCTTGGCGAAGCCGGCCTGGCCTTGCATGGCAGCGCGCAATTGCGGCGCGTGGCCGGCCAGGTCCTGGTGCACGCGATGCGCCAGCAGCGCTTCTTTCACGGGAAAGTAGTTGTACAGCGTGCCCTTGGCCACGTCGGCCTGGGCGGCGATCTGTTCCATGGTGACCGCTTCGAAGCCCAGGGTTTCGAACAGGCGGAACGCGGTGTCGGCCAGGTGATCCAGCGTTTGCTGGCGCTTGCGTTCGCGCCGGCCAGGGGCGGCGCCGTCGGTGGGTAGAAGGGCGTCCATGATCGATAAAAATATACGATGAACAAAATTATACGTCGTATAAATTTTAAGGCAAACGCGCATTCTGTCATGTCGATCGGCGAGCATGTCGCGAATATTGCCAATGTTGACGACATCTAACACACGCGGTACGTTAGGCACACGCTGCATTCAAGCCGATCACCGGTGAAGGAAGATCAGATGCCTTGTCTCCTGTGCAAGCTCCCCAGGCCACCGCCGCGCCGGTGCCCGCGCGCGTCGTAGTCCCGTCCAACGCCCCAGGAGCTGCACCGTGAGCTATTTCGTCGATCGCCTCAAGTACTTCACCCGTGCCAAAGAGTCTTTTGCGGATGGCCACGGCAGCGTCGTCCACGAAGACCGCGGCTGGGAAAAGGCCTACCGCGACCGCTGGCAGCACGACAAGATCGTGCGCTCGACTCACGGCGTGAACTGCACCGGTTCCTGTTCGTGGAAAATCTACGTGAAGGGCGGCATCGTCACGTGGGAAACCCAGCAGACCGATTACCCCCGCACCCGCGCCGGCATGCCCAACCACGAGCCGCGCGGCTGTTCGCGCGGCGCGTCGTATTCGTGGTACCTGTACAGCGCCAACCGCATCAAGTACCCGATGCTGCGCGGCCGGCTGGCGCGCATGTGGCGCGAGGCCCGCAAGACCATGGCCCCGCTGGCGGCCTGGGAACACATCTGTACCACCCCCGACCTGGCCGACGACTACAAGCGCGTGCGCGGCATGGGCGGCTTCGTGCGGGCCAGCTGGGACGAAGTCAACGAACTGGTGGCCGCCGCCAACGTCTACACCGTCAAGCGCTACGGGCCCGACCGCGTGGTGGGCTTCTCGCCCATCCCGGCGATGTCGATGGTGTCGTTCGCCGCGGGCAGCCGCTACCTGTCGCTGCTGGGCGGCACCATCCTGAGCTTCTACGACTGGTATTGCGACCTGCCGCCGTCCAGCCCGCAGACCTGGGGCGAGCAGACCGACGTGGCCGAATCGGCCGACTGGTACAACTCGAGCTTCATCATCATGTGGGGCTCGAACGTGCCGCAGACACGCACGCCCGACGCCCACTTCATGGTCGAGGCGCGCTATCGCGGCGCCAAGATCGTGTCGATCTTTCCCGACTACGCCGAGGGCGCCAAGTTCGGCGACGTGTGGCTGCACCCCAAGCAGGGCACCGACGCGGCGCTGGCGCTGGCCATGGGCCACGTCATCCTCAAGGAATTCCACCTGGAGGGCAAGAGCGAGTACTTCCGCGAATACTGCAGGCAATACTCGGACATGCCGTTCCTGGTGCGGCTGGTGCGCCAGGACGGCCGCTACGTGCCCGAGCGCATGCTGCGCGCGTCCGACTTTCCCGATGCGCTGGGGCAGGCCAACAACCCCGCCTGGAAAACCGTGGCCTGCGACGACGCCACCGGCCAGCTGGTGGCGCCGGACGGTTCCATCGGCTTTCGCTGGGGCCAGCAGGAAGGCGGCGACCAGGGCAAGTGGAACCTGGACGCCAAGGACGCGCAGGGCAATCCGCTCAAGCTGCGGCTGTCGCTGGTGGGCAGCCATGATGACGTGGTGCCGGTGGCCTTCCCGTATTTCGGCGGGCGCCAGCACGACTACTTCCAGGGCAGCGACCACCCCGAGGTGCTGGAACGCAACATGGCCGTGCGCCGCCTGCAGACGGTGGAAGGCGAAGTGCTGGCCGTGACGGTGTACGACCTGCTGATGGCCAACTACGGGCTGGACCGCGGCCTGGGCGGGGCCAACGTGGCCGCGTCGTACGACGACGACGTGCCCTACACGCCGGCCTGGCAGGAACGCATCACCGGCGTCAAGCGCGACGACGTGGTCACCGTGGCGCGCCAGTTCGCGCTGAACGCCGACAAGACGCGCGGCAAGTCCATGGTGATCCTGGGCGCGGGCCTGAACCACTGGTACCACATGGACATGGCCTACCGCGGCATCATCAACCTGGTGGTGATGTGCGGCTGCGTGGGGCAGTCGGGCGGCGGCTGGTGCCACTACGTGGGCCAGGAAAAGCTGCGGCCGCAGACGGGCTGGACCACGCTGGCCTTCGGGCTGGACTGGTGCCGCCCGCCGCGCCACATGAACGGCACGTCGTTCTTCTACGCGCACACCGACCAGTGGCGCTACGAAAAGCTGAAGGTGTCCGAGATCTTGTCGCCCCTGGCCGACGCCCAGGCGTTCCAGGGATCGATCATCGATTTCAACGTGCGCGCCGAGCGCATGGGCTGGCTGCCGTCGGCGCCGCAATTGCAGACCAACCCGCTGCAGGTGGTGCGCGATGCGCGCCAGGCCGGGCAGGATCCGGCCGCCTATGCGGTGCAGGCGCTGCGCGACGGCCGCCTGAAACTGGCCTGTGAAGACCCCGACAACCCCGACAACTTCCCGCGCAACATGTTCGTGTGGCGCTCGAACCTGCTGGGCTCGTCGGGCAAGGGACACGAATATTTCCTGAAGCACCTGCTGGGCACCGAGCATGGCGTGCAGGGCAAGGACCTGGGCGAGACCGGCGAAGAGAAACCGCAGGAAGTCGCCTGGCACGACGAGGCGCCGCGCGGCAAGCTCGACCTGCTGGTGACGCTGGATTTCCGCATGTCCACGACCTGTGTGTATTCCGATGTGGTGCTGCCCACCGCCACCTGGTACGAAAAGAACGACCTGAACACTTCGGACATGCATCCGTTCATCCACCCGCTGTCGGCCGCGGTGGACCCGGTGTGGGAGTCGCGCAGCGACTGGGAAATCTACAAGGGCATCGCCCGGGCGTTCTCGGCCATCGCCGAGACCGAGCTGCCGGCCGCGCAGGACCTGGTGCTGACGCCCCTGCAGCACGACAGCCCGGCCGAACTGAGCGACCCGTTCGACGTGCGCGACTGGAAGCAGGGCCAGGCCGAGATGATTCCGGGCAAGACCATGCCGTCGATCGCGGTGGTCGAGCGCAACTACCCCGGCCTGTACAAGCAGTTCACCTCGCTGGGGCCGCTGACGCGCAAGCTGGGCGTGGGCGGCAAGGGCATCAACTGGCCGGCGGGCGAGGAATGCGACCTGCTCGGCCAATTGAACTACCAGGTGGCCGAGGAAGGCATCAGCCAGGGCTTGCCGCGCCTGGATACCGATATCGACGCGGCCGAAACCATTCTGACCCTGGCGCCCGAGACCAACGGCGAAGTCGCCGTGAAGGCCTGGCAGGCGCTGTCGGCATTCACCGGACGCGACCACGCGCACCTGGCGCTGCCGCGCGAGCACGAGAAGATCCGCTATCGCGACCTGCAGGCACAGCCGCGCAAGATCATCTCGTCGCCGACCTGGTCGGGCCTGGAATCGGACCACGTCAGCTACAACGCCGGCTATACCAACGTGCATGAGCTGATCCCGTGGCGCACGCTGACCGGGCGCCAGCAGCTGTACCAGGACCACACCTGGATGCGCGCCTTCGGCGAGGCCCTGTGCGTGTACCGGCCGCCGGTCGACACCAAGTCCATCGGCCCCATGCTGGAGGCCCAGCACGGCAACGGCAACCCGCAGGTGGTGTTGAACTTCATCACGCCGCACCAGAAGTGGGGCATCCATTCCACCTATACCGACAACCTCATCATGCTGACGCTGTCGCGCGGCGGACCGATCGTGTGGATATCGGAAAAGGACGCGGCCAAGGCGGGCATCGTCGACAACGACTGGATCGAGGCCTACAACGTCAACGGCGCGCTGGTGGCGCGCGCCGTGGTCAGCCAGCGCGTGCCCGAAGGCATGACGATGATGTACCACGCGCAGGAAAAGATCGTGAACGTGCCGGGTTCGGAAATCACCGGTGCACGCGGCGGCATCCACAACTCGGTGACGCGGGCGGTATTGAAGCCCACCCACATGATCGGCGGCTATGCCCAGCTGTCGTATGGGCTGAACTACTACGGCACGGTGGGCAGCAACCGCGACGAGTTCGTGATCGTGCGCAAGATGAACCAGATCGACTGGCTGGAAAAACCGCGCGTGGCGCAACCCGACCAATTCCACGCCTAGCCCGGCACCGGAGACAACCATGAAAGTACGTGCGCAAATCGCAATGGTGCTGAACCTGGACAAGTGCATCGGCTGCCACACTTGTTCGGTCACCTGCAAGAACGTCTGGACTTCTCGCGGGGGCATGGAATATGCCTGGTTCAACAACGTCGAGACCAAGCCCGGCATCGGCTACCCGAAAGACTGGGAAAACCAGAAACGCTGGAACGGCGGCTGGACGCGCACCGCGTCCGGCAAGATCGAGCCGCGCCAGGGCGGCAAGCTGCGGCTGCTGGCCAACATCTTCGCCAACCCCAACCTGCCCGAGATCGACGACTACTACGAGCCGTTCACTTTCGACTACGAGCACTTGCACAATGCGCCCGAGCTGCAGGCGGCCCCCACGGCGCGGCCGCGCTCGCTGATCACCGGCCAGCGCATGGAAAAGATCGAATGGGGCCCGAACTGGGAAGAGATCCTGGGCGGCGAATTCGCCAAGCGCTCGCAGGACTACAACTTCGAGGACGTGCAGAAGGACATCTACGGGCAGTTCGAGAACACCTTCATGATGTACCTGCCGCGCCTGTGCGAGCACTGCCTGAACCCCAGCTGCGTGGCCAGCTGTCCGTCGGGGTCGATCTACAAGCGCGAAGAAGACGGCATCGTGCTGATCGACCAGGACAAGTGCCGCGGCTGGCGCATGTGCGTGTCGGGCTGTCCGTACAAGAAGATCTACTACAACTGGCAAAGCGGCAAGGCCGAGAAGTGCATTTTCTGCTATCCGCGCATCGAGGCCGGCCAGCCCACCGTCTGTTCCGAGACCTGTGTGGGGCGCATCCGCTACCTGGGCGTGCTGCTGTACGACGCCGACCGCATCGAGCAGGCCGCCGCCGTGCAGGACGAGAAGGCCCTGTACGAGGCGCAGCTGGGCGTGTTCCTGGACCCGGAAGACCCGGCCGTGATCGCGCAGGCGCTGGCCGATGGCGTGCCGCAGGGCTGGCTGGACGCGGCGCGGCATTCGCCCACCTACAAGATGGCGGTGCAGTGGCGCATTGCCTTCCCGCTGCATCCGGAATACCGCACGCTGCCCATGGTGTGGTACGTGCCGCCGCTGTCGCCCATCCAGTCGGCCGCCAACAGCGGCCACATCGGCGCCTTTGGCGAGATCCCCGACGTGAAGTCGCTGCGCATCCCGCTGCGCTACCTGGCCAACATGCTGACGGCCGGCGACGAGGCGCCCGTGGCGCTGGCGCTGGAGCGCCTGCTGGCCATGCGCGCCTTCATGCGGGCCCGCACGGTGGACGGCGAAGAGCGCACCGACATCCTGCGCCAGGTGGGGCTGTCGACCGCCCAGGTCGAGGACATGTACCGTTACCTGGCCATCGCCAACTATGAAGACCGCTTCGTCATTCCCACCTCGCACCGCGAGTATGCCGAGGATGCCTTCGACATGCGGGGCGGCTGCGGGTTTTCTTTCGGCAACGGCTGTTCGGGCGGCGCGTCCGAGGGCAGCCTGTTCGGCAACAAGCCGCGCGGCAATGCCCAGCAGGTGGTCTTCATGGAAGTGCAGCGCGACAAGATGCCGGGATAGGGGGCAGCCATGACGACCCAGATCCCCGCCGCGCCGGGCGTGTCCCCCTACAGCGTGCTGTCGGCGCTGCTGACGTATCCCGACGCCGACCTGCTGGCGGCCCTGCCGGAACTGCGCGCCGCCCTGGACGCGCCGCGCCGCGTCCAACTGGCCCCCGTGCTGGACCTGCTGGCCGACACCGACGACCTGATCGCCCTGCAGGAACAGTACGTGGCCACTTTCGATCGCCGCCCGGCCCATTCGCTGCACCTGTTCGAGCACATCCACGGCGAATCGCGCGACCGCGGCCAGGCCATGGTCGACCTGCGCGAAGAGTACCTGCGCCATGGGCTGCTGCTGGACACCACCGAACTGCCCGACTACGTGCCGCTGTTTCTGGAGTTCCTGGGGCAGATCCCGCCCGGCGACGCCGCCGCGCTGCTGGGCGACGCCATTCACGTGCTGGCGCGCATCGGCGACAAGCTGGCCGACAGCGGCAGCCCTTACGCGGCCGTGTTCGCGGTGCTGCGCGGCCTGAGCAACGTGGCGCCGCAGCCGTTGCCCGAGCCGCCGGAGGGCGAGATGGAGGAAACCATGATCACGTTCGGCCCCGATGCCGACGGCACCGAGCCGGCGCTGCGCGCCCGCGCGCAGACGGTCCAGCCCGTGCATTTCTACGACAGCGATCCCCGGCGCACGCCGGCCGCATCCGGCTCCGATCCACGGTAAGGAGAACAGCATGTCCGCTCATGTGCACTATTTCTTCTTCGGCGTGTATCCGTACATTGCCCTGGCGGTATTCCTGTTCGGCAGCCTGGCGCGCTTCGAGCGCGAGCAGTACACCTGGAAAAGCGATTCCAGCCAGCTGCTCAAGCGCGGCGCGCTGCGATGGGGCAGCAACCTGTTCCACATCGGCATCATCGCGCTGTTCTTCACCCACCTGTTCGGCCTGCTGACGCCGCCGGCCGTCTACCACGCGATGGGCGTGAGCACGGAATTCAAGCAGCTGCTGGCGGTGGTGGTGGGCGCGATACTGGGGGTGGTGTGCCTGGCCGGCCTGCTGATCCTGATCTACCGCCGCGTGTCGGAACCGCGCCTGCACGCCACGTCGCGCTTTTCCGACTGGCTGACGCTGTTCTGGATACTGATCGTGCTGTCGCTGGGGCTGCTGTCGATCTTCACGTCGGCGCACCACAAGGATGGCTCGCTGATGCTGCTGCTGGGCGAATGGGCGCAGCGCATCGTCACCTTCCGTGCCGGCGCGGCCGATGTGATGGCCGGCGTGCCCTGGGTCTATCAATGGCACATGGTGCTGGGCATGACGCTGTTCCTGATTTTCCCGTTCACTCGCCTGGTGCACGTCTGGAGCGGCTTCGCCTCGGTGGGCTACCTGACCCGTGCCTGGCAACTGGTGCGTTCGCGCTGAGGGGGCCGCATGATATCCGTGAACGGCATTGCCATCAGCGACACCCAGCTGCAAACCGAGACCGCGCGCCATCAGCAAGAGGCCGATCCGGTGCTCAGCGCCGGCCACGAACTGGTGCTGCGCGAGCTGCTGCTGCAGCGCGCCCGCACGCTGGGCATGGCGCAGGACGACGACGAGGCGTCGGTGCGCGCCGTGCTGGCGGCCGAAGTGCGCACGCCGCAGGCCGACGAGGCCGCCTGCCGCCGCTATTACGACCAGCACCCGGCGCAGTTCCAGAGCGGCGCGCTGGTCGAGGTGTGGCACATCTTGTTCCAGCTGACCCCGCGCGTGGATCCCCAGCGGCTGCGCGCCCGCGCCGGCGAGGTGCTGCAGGAAGTGCATCGGGCCCGGCCCGACGCGTTCGCCGATTTCGCGCGCCAGTATTCCAATTGCATGTCGGCCCAGGAAGGCGGCCGGCTGGGCGACCTCGGCCGCGGCGACACCCTGCCCGAATTCGAGCAGACGGTGTTCGCCATGCCCGCCCACACGCTGCTGGACCGCCTGGTGCAGACCCGCCACGGCTTCCACATCGTGCGCACCGGCCGCAAGGTCGACGGCACGCTCATGGCGTTCGATACGGTGCACGAGCGCATCGCCGCCTGGCTGGCCCAGGCTTCCGAGCGTCGCGCCACCCATCAGTACCTGCAGTGGCTGGTGGGACAGGCGCGCATCGAAGGGCTGGACATGCCGGGCGCCGATTCGCCGTTGCTGCAGTAAGCCGATTTCATTCTGTCCGAACCGGGAGAGCGCAATGAGCAACCGCCCCAGGGCCTACGCGGTGTTGTACAGCAGCACGTTTGCCTTCATGGTGTGCTTCGTGGTGTGGATGATGTTCGGCGTGCTGGGCATCCGCATCCGCCAGGAACTGGGGCTGAACGCCTTCCAGTTCGGCCTGCTGACATCCACCCCGGTGCTGACCGGCGCCATCTTCCGCCTGCCCCTGGGCCTGTGGACCGACCGCTTCGGCGGCCGCATCATGATGACGCTGCTGCTGGTGGGCTGCGCGATCCCGGTGTACCTGGTCAGCTACGCGCAGGCGCTGTGGCAGTTCCTGGTGATCGGCCTGTTCCTGGGGCTAGTGGGCGCTTCGTTCGCGGTGGGCACGCCGTACGTGTCGCGCTTTTTCTCGCCGGAACGCAAGGGCTTCGCCATGGGGTTCTTCGGCGCCGGCACGGTGGGGGCGGCGGTCAACCTTTTCGTGACGCCCATCCTGCTGGAAACCTACGGCTGGCGAGCGGTGCCCAAGATCTACGCGGTGGCGTTGCTGGTGACGGCGGTGGTGTTCTGGTTCGTGGCGGCGCCCGACCCGGGGGCAGGGCAGGCGGGCGGCAAACTGGCGGACCAGTTCAAGGTGCTGAAGAACCCGCGCGTGTGGCGCTATTGCCAATACTATTCGATCACTTTCGGCGGCTTCACGGCGCTGTCGCTGTGGATCCCGCAATACTTCCAGGCCGAATACGGGCTGGCGCTGGTGGCGGCGTCGGCGCTGGCCGCCGGCTTTTCCCTGCCGGGCGCGGTGCTGCGCGCGGTGGGCGGCGGCCTGGCCGACCGCTTCGGGGCGCACAACATGACGTGGTGGTGCCTGTGGGTGGCGTGGGTGTGCCTGTTCGTGCTGTCGTATCCCAACACCACGCTGACCGTGCAGACGCTGCACGGCTCCGAGTCGTTCCACATCTACCTGCCGGTGTGGCTGTTCACGCTGGTGCTGTTCGTGCTGGGCGCGATGTTCGCGTTCGGCATGGCGTCCACGTTCAAGTACGTGGCGGACGATTTCCCCGACAACATGGGCGTGGTGACCGGTATCGTGGGCCTGGCCGGCGGGCTGGGCGGGTTTCTGCTGCCACTGATGTTCGGCGCGCTGGCGGACATGCTGCAGATACGGTCCAGCTGCTTCATGCTGCTCTACGGCGTGGTGTGGGTGTCGCTGATCATCATGTACATCGGCGAAGTGCGCAAGGTGCAGATCTCGGGGGAAGTGACTGCCAAGTGACTTCGCCCGGACAGCGATTTCCGGCTTGAATTCGACGATGACGAAGACGCCTGCCGGCGGCTAGCGCGATCCGTCCAGCAAGGCGACGCAGGCGTTCACCAGGTCGTCGTAGCGATGCAGCAGGACGTCTGGCGCGAGTTCGGCGGCCGGGGTCTCGGTGTAGCCGAAATCGACCAATATCAACGGCGTGCCGGCAGCGCGCGCGGTGCCGGCGTCGGTGTCGGCATCGCCCACCATGACGGCGCGCGCCAGGTCGCCGTCCACTGCGTGCACGGCTTCGATCAGGTGTGCCGCGTCGGGCTTGGGGGCAGTGACGGCATCGATGCCCACCACGCCGTCGAATAGCTCCGACATGCCCAGCTTGGCCAACAGGCTGCGCGACAGTTCGGTGGGTTTGTTGGTGCAGACGACCCGTTTCGCGCCGGCCGCCTTCAGGATCTTCAGGGCCTCGATCACGCCCGGGAACGGCAGGCTTTCATCCGCGATGTGGGCGCTGTAATAGCTGACGAAACGCCCGTACAGGGCAGCGGTGCGGGCCGCCGGTTCGGGGTCGCCGGCGAGCTCCAGGCCGCGCTGCAACAGCGCCCGGGCACCGCGGCTGATGAGCGGGCGGCCTTCGTCGTCGGCCAGGGGCGGAAAGCCTTCGGCGACCAGGGTGGCGTTCACCGCGCCGATCAGGTCGGGGGCCGAATCGACCAGGGTGCCGTCGAGGTCGAAAGCGATGGTTGCCCCGTCCAGGGCGCTGAGATCGGTCACAGTGTGGGGCTCCGGTTTGGGCCAAGGCATGCGGCTGGGCGATATGCGCCGTGACCTGGCGCTAGCGAGTATCGCACACCGATCGGGCCGCCCACGCGTTGCTGGCGGGCGCGCTCCCGCCGTGTCCGTCGGTCGGCCGGGGCGGCGGTCGACGGCGACGCGTTCCGCCGGGTGCCGGTCTTGCGGGACGACTGACCAGTCAGCTGCGCACGGCGCTGGGCAGCGGCAAGGGCTGGCTTGCCGCGCCGTCCCCCGAAGTGACCAGCGCATAGTTGTATCCCTGCCCCGACCAGTAGCGGGCCAGCAGGTCGCCGTCGCGCCGGCTGCCTTGCGGCAGGAACTGATTGCCCGGCCCGGGCGGGCGGATGTAGAACGTGGCGCGCTGCCCGGCGTTTTCGTAGATCACGATGGCCGCCGGCCCCTGGTCGGTGGCCAGCAGGCGCGCGGCAATGGGCTTGAAACCGCTGGCGCTCAGGTCGGGCAGGCGCTCGGCATGGGAAAAGTAATCGTCCAGCCAGCCTTGCAGATCGTTCGCATTGGCGCGCACATCCGGCCGGGGCGCGTCGGCCGAGGCAAACAGGCGATAGGCTTGCATCGCGTCCTGCATGGGCAATACGTGGTTTGCCAGGGCCGTATCGTGCGCGCTCCAGCCCGTGACGCCACCGATCGCCAGCGCCATGACCAGGCTGGCCGCCATCGCCACGCGGCGCCGCGAGCGGGTGCGCAGCCGCGCGCGCACCGCGGTCGGGTCCAGCGCGGGATTCGGCGGCAGGCTGTCTTGGCTGGCGCTTGCGCGCAGCCGCTGCGCATCGCGCTGCCAGCCGGCCAGTTCTTGCGCCTGTTCGGGATGCGTGCGCAGATAGGCCTGCATCTGTTGCTGCTGCTCGGGGTCGAGTTCCCCGTCCACGAATGCGTTGCGGGCCAGGTCGTCGATAGGGCGATGATTCATTTCAGTATCCTCAGGCGGGCCTCGCCGGGCTGGCCCTCGTTCAGGTGGCGCAATGCGCTGCGCGCGCGGGACAGCCGCGACATCACGGTGCCCAGCGGAACGTCGAACAGGTCGGCCACCGCCTTGTAGCTCAAGCCTTCCACGCAGACCAGCCACAGCAGGGCGCGCTGGGCCTCGGGCAGGCGTTCGAACGTATCCAGCGAAGACCGCGCGATCGCCTCGCGCTCGGCCGACGGCGCCGCCGCGTCGGACCCGGCGAACCAGTCGAGCAGCCGCGCATAACGGCGCGCCCGGCGCTGGGAATCCAGAAACTGGCGGTACAGGATCGTGAACAGCCAGGCCCGCACGTCGCCTTGCGGACGGCGGCCAGGCCAGCGCGTCAGGGCTCTTTCCAGGGTGGACTGCACCAGGTCGTCGGCCGACACCGGGTCGCGCGCCAGGCGCAGGGCGAACCGCCGCAGGCGCGGCAGCAGCTGGCGCAGCAAGGCGTCGGACAACTCGTCCGCGGGGGGCGCGCTGTCGTCGTGGGATACCGGGCCGGGGATAGGCATGCGTACCGGTCGAGTCATGTCGGAGGTCCTGCCCGGGCAGTGCCCGGGGCGCCACAAGGTTACAGGCTAATCCCGTAAGACGCCGCCCGGGCGGGTTTATTCCCTGGTGGAATAACTTTTTTGGGCCGTCGTCTTACAGGGGTATTCAGCGCCCGATGGGCAAGGAGCCTCATGCAGCAACGACCTGAACGCGATGCCCGGCCGCTCGATGCCTGGCAAACCTGTCTGCGCCTGGGCGTGATCGGCGCCATTGTGCTGGCCTCGGGCGCCGCTTTTGCCTACGTGGGCGGCTGGCTGGACCCCCAGCGGCTGACCCCGGACCGGATCGTGGATGTCCTGGAAACCAACAGCGGCGTGCATCCGGGTTTTCGCCGCAATCACGCGAAGGGCGTCTGCGTGGTCGGCCACTTCGAAAGCAGCGGCGCGGCGCATGCCTTGTCCACGGCGGCGGTGTTCGCCTTAGGCAATACCCCCGTGGTGGGGCGGCTGGCCTTGCCGGGCGGCAACCCGTATGCCCCGGATTCCAGCGTTCCCATTCGCAGTTTTGCCTTGCAGTTCATTTCTGCCAACGGCGAACAGTGGCGTACCGGCATGAACAGCATGCCGGTCTTCGCGCTGGCGACGCCGCAGGCGTTCTACGACCAGCAGCTTGCCGCCCGCCCCGACCCCAAGACAGGCAAGCCCGATCCGCAGCGCATGCAGGCGTTTTTCGCGGCGCACCCCGAGACGGCGGCATTCCGGGCCTGGGCCAAGACCGCCAGGCCTTCGGCCAGCTACGCCACCGAAAGCTATTACGGCCTGAATGCCTTTTATCTGGTCGATGCGCAGGGCAAGCAACAGCCGGTGCGCTGGCGCCTGGCACCCTTGGACGCGGCGGCCGCGCCGGCCGCCCAGCCGCAGCACGATGCCAATTACCTGCAGGCGGACCTGCAGCAGCGCCTGGCGCAAGGGCCCTTGCGCTGGCGCTTGCTGATGACGCTGGGGGCTGCCGGCGACCCGACCGACGACGCGACCCGGCAATGGCCGGCCGATCGCCCCACGGTCGACGCCGGCACCGTGGTGATCACCCAGGGCATGCCGCAAGACGACGGCCCCTGCCGCGACGTGAATTACGACCCCACCGTGTTGCCGCACGGCATCGCCATTTCCGACGACCCGCTGCTGGCGGCGCGTTCGGCTGCCTATGCCGCGTCTTATGAACGCCGCACCCGCGAGGGGGCGCCGCGGGGCGCCATGGCTTCATCCCATTGGACCCAACCGGAGCGCGCGCAATGAGTTTGCCAGTCTATTCAGTCAATCGACCGCCGGCCAGTTTCAGCCTGTTTGCGCGCCTGCTGCACTGGTCGATGGCGGTCGGCATCGTGGCCATGCTGTTCATCGGCGTCGGCATGGTGGCTTCGGTTTCCGAACGGCATCAATGGCTGGTGCAGATCCACAAGCCCCTGGGGGTGACGCTGCTGGTGCTGGTGTGCATACGCCTGGGACGGCGGCTGGCCATGGGGGTTCCGGCCTTGCCGGCCGCCATGCCAAGCTGGCAACGCCAGGCCGCGCTGGCTTCGCACATGCTGCTGTATGCGCTGATGATCGCGATGCCGCTGATCGGTTGGGCGATGGTGTCGGCCGGCGGTTATCCCGTAACCGTGGGCAGTTGGCAGTTGCCGCCGATTGCGCCGGCCGATGCCACCTTGTTCGCCTGGCTGCGCGGCGCGCACCGTTATCTTGCCTTGCTGTTGTTCGCCACGGTGCTGCTGCACCTGGCCGCCGCGTTGTTCCACGGCTGGATACGGCGCGACGGCGTGCTGGAGTCGATGACGCGGGGGCGTTGAGCGCAGCCCGGGCGATGGAGGAGGGGGCCGGCGGGATTCCGGCCTGAGTGCGGGGCGGGCAGTCCCGCTATTGCCATTTGCATTAGCGCTAATGTATTATTCGGCGCATGAACGCAAAAGAGAAACCGGGCCTGGGTGAACTCTTGCGCTATGTCGGCGAGCTGGTCGAACAAGGCGCAGAAGAGCACTACCGAACAATGAGCCTGAACTACCGGGCTCGCTACACCCCCGTTCTTCGGGCGTTGCATGCAGGCGCCCGAACGGTCACCGACATCACCGCGCGCACCCGCCTGACCCAGGGCGCCATCAGCCAGACCGTAGCCCTGCTGGAAGGCGACGGCCTGATCGCGCGCCATGCCGTCAACGATGGGCGCAAGAGCGGAATCAAACTCACCAAGGCTGGGCAGGCCCTGGTGGCCAAGCTTGAACAGCATTGGGTCGCGACTTTTGCCGCGATTGCCGATCTTGAAGCAGAAATCGGCCATCCCTTGCTGCTGTCGCTGGAAAGGGCCGCCCAGGCCCTGGAACACCAGGGGTTCTCGGCCCGGCTCAGCGCCGCGAAAAGCCCATTACCTGCAAGAGGCCAGACCCATGTCGAGTAACCCCAACCCAACCCGGAACTGGTTCGATCAAGGTGGCCGGGCGTACGCGCGCTTTCGCCCCGAGTATCCCCCCGAACTGGCCGCTTTCCTGGCTTCTATCGCGCCAGACAACCGCATGGCAGTCGATGTGGGGTGCGGCAACGGGCAACTGACGCAGCTTCTCGTTCCGCATTTCGATGCCGTTGTCGGGCTGGACCCCAGCGCCGACCAGATTGCGAATGCCATGTTGAACGAGCGCGTGACTTATCAATGCGCGCCAGCCGAACAACTGCCGCTGGCCGATGGTTCCGCCAGCCTCATTACCGCAGCGCAGGCCGCGCATTGGTTCAACCTGCCCCGCTTCTATCAAGAGGCCAGGCGTATCGCCGCACCGGGCAGTGCGTTGGCGCTGGTCAGCTATGGGGTGCTCAATCTTGAACCCGCCCTCAACGAACGGTTCCAGGCGTTCTACTGGGACGAGATCGGCCCCTATTGGCCCCCGGAGCGAAAGCTTGTCGATACCGGCTACGCCACGATCGACTTCCCGTTCGAGGAACTGGCCGCGCCTGCCTTGGAAATCAAGGTCGATTGGCACCTGTCCGAGTTCCTGGGCTACCTCTTGACCTGGTCGGCAGTGCGTAGCGCTCGCGAAGCCGGACATGAAGAGGTGCTGCTTGGCTTTGCCAGCGACCTCTCGTCGGCATGGGGCGACGGCAATATTCGTCGCACCGTCGCCTGGCCCATCAACATGCGAATCGGAAGACTGTGACGACCGCGCACCCTTCGACCCTGGCTTGGTGAACGCCCGCCCAGGGTTGAACCCAACCGCCAAGTGACCGCATCGAGAAATCCCGTGGAAATCCGCCGCTTCCAGCCCGGCGACGAGGCCGGCCTATTTCGTGTGTACTTCACGGCCATCCACCAGATCGCCTCGCGCGACTATTCCCGCGAGCAGATCGACGCCTGGGCGCCGGCGGATCTCGACAAGGCCCAGTGGGCCGCCCGAATCCAGCAAATCCAGCCCTTCGTCGCACTGCTTCACAACCAGATTGTCGGCTACGCGGACATTCAACCGGACGGTTACATCGACCATTTCTTCGTGTCCGGCGATCACCCCCGGCAAGGCATCGGGACCCAACTGATGGCTCGCCTTCACGAAGAAGCCCGGTCTCTAGGCCTGAAGAGGCTCACTTCAAACGTCAGCAAGACCGCCGAGCCCTTTTTCGCCTTTCACGGATTCGAAGTGGTCAAGCGAAATCATCCCATCCTGCGCGGCGTCACCCTTCAAAACGCCCAGATGCACAAGGACCTCAACCAATCCCAGCCGTCGCCTCGGGGCCGAGCGAGCGGAGGCTGAAGGGAGGCCCGAAGGGGCCGGACGAAGCGAGCGATGCGGTGCCGGGCGCTGGGCGCCCGGACGGCCCCGTGAAGCCGCCCCACGCCCAGGCCCCCGGCCCGACGGCCAGAAAAAAACCGCGAACGACCAAAAAACGCGCACGACAAGAAAAAACCCTATCCCCCCACCGCCCGCAAATACTGCACCGGCCACCCCGCACGCTCGTCCAGCTCCGCCGCCGCCCGCAAGGGCCAATACGGATCCCGCAACAACTCCCGCGCCAGCAACACCATATCCGCGCTGCCGCTGCGCAAGATCTCTTCAGCCTGCACCGCCCGCGTAATCAACCCCACTGCGGCCGTCGCCACGTCAGCCTCGCGCCGGATCCGATCCGCAAAAGGCACCTGGTACCCTGGCACCGCCTGCCCCTGTGACCCGGGAACGATGGACCCGCTGGAGCAATCCACCAGATCCACCCCCAGCGCCTTCATCCGCCGCGCCAATTCCACCGACTGCGCCACATCCCAGCCGCCGTCCAGCCAGTCGGTGGCCGACAGCCGCACGAACAGCGGCTGGTCTTGCGGCCATACCTGGCGCACTGCGGCCACGACCTGCAGCGGCGCCCGTACCCGTCCGTCGAACGACCCCCCGTAAGCGTCCTGGCGCCGATTGCTCAACGGCGACAGGAACTGGTGCATCAGGTAGCCATGCCCCATGTGCAATTCGACCACCTTCATGCCGATCGCCAGGCTGCGTTGCGCGGCGGCCGCGAAATCGTCGACGACGCGGGCGATATCGGATTCCGTCATCTCGGCCGGCATGGGGTAGACCTCGTTGAAGGCCACCGCGCTGGGCGCGCGCACGTGCCAGCCGCCTTCGGCCGGCGGCACCGCCTGGCGTCCTTGCCAGGGCACCTGCGTGGACCCCTTGCGCCCCGCGTGCGCCAGCTGGATGGCCGGCACGGCGCCCTGTTCGGCGATGAACTGCGCGATGGGGGCCAGCGCGGCCGCGTGCGCGTCGCTCCAGATGCCCAGGTCGGCCGGGCTGATGCGGCCTTCGGCGGACACCGCCGAGGCTTCCACCATGACCATGCCGGCGCCGCCCACGGCGCGGCTGCCCAGGTGTACCAGGTGCCAGTTGCTGGCCAGCCCGTCGCGGCAGGAATACTGGCACATCGGCGCCACGCCGATGCGGTTCTTGAACGTGACGCTGCGCAGCTGCAGCGGGGTAAACAACAGGCTTGGCATGTTCAGTTCACGGTAACGTGGGCGTTGTGCACGACTTCGCGCCACTTGGCGGTTTCGCTGGCCAGGTACTTGCCGAATTCGGCGGGCGTGCCGCCGCGCGGTTCCAGCCCCATGTCGGCGAAGCGCTTCTGCAGGGCGTCGCCGCGCAGGGCGCGGTTGACCGCCTGGTTCATGGCGTCGACCACCGCGGCCGGCGTATCGCGGGGCGCCACCATGCCATACCACGGCGTCACATCGTAACCGGGGGCGCCGGCCTCGGCCAGCGTCGGCACGTCCGGCAGCACGGGCACGCGGGCCGGGCTGGTGACGCCCAGGGCGCGTACCTGGCCGGACTGGATGCGCGGCAGCGCGGCGCCCACGCCGTCGATCATGACCGCCACCCGGCCGGGGATCAGGTCGCTGTACGCGGGGGCCGTGCCCTTGTACGGCACGTGAGTCATGTCCATGCCGGTCATGTAGCGCAGCACTTCGGTGGCCAGGTGCGCGGAACTGCCGGCGCCGGCCGAGGCGTACGACAGCTTGCCGGGATTCGCCTTGGTGTAGGCGATCAGCTCGCCCAGCGTCTTGAACGGCGATTGGGCGCTGGCCAGCAGCACGTGTGGCGCGGCGGCCACCAGCGCCACCGGGGCGAAGTCGCGCAGGTTGTCGTAGGGCAGGTTCTTGTGCAGGCTGGCATTGACCGCCAGCACGCTGAAGGGCGCCATCATGTAGGTATAGCCGTCGGGGGCCGCCTTGGCGGTGGCGTCCGCGCCGATGATGCCGCTGGCGCCGGGCCGGTTTTCCACGATGACCTGCTGGCCTAGTTCGGCGGTCAGCTGTTCGGCGACGGCGCGCGTCATCAAGTCCAGCGTGGCGCCGGCCGAGAACGGCACGATGATGCGCACGGGATGTTCGGGGTAGGCGGCGCGGGCCGCCGGCAGCATCGCGCCGGCAACCAGCAGGCAGGCGCAGGCGCGCAGCAGGCGGCCCCACGGCCGCATGGCGGGTATGTTCATCTTGGCTCCTCTTCAGAGCCCCGGCGGGATGCCGGGGCCGCGCGCCTGTAGCCGGCGCTGTTCACCGGCGGCAGTATAGGAACGCGTCCCGCCCCGGCATAGGGCCGGATCAAGAATTTGGTGTTTCCGTCGTGGAAACTATGTGGGCCCGAGGCCGCTCCAGTCGGGGTGGTTGAACCACGTTTTCAGGAAGTCCAGGAACGTGCGCACGCGCATCGGCAGGTTGCGCCGGCTGGGGAACACCGCATAGACATCCAGGCCGGTGGGGCGGTAGGCGGGCAGCACGATTTCCAGGCGCCCCTGGCGGATATCGTCGGCCACCATGTAGGTGGGGTGCATGGATATGCCGTGGCCCAGCAGGGCGGCGTGGCGCAGCGGTTCGCCGAAATTGGCGCGGATGGTGCCGCCCACGCGCACCGAGCGCGGCGTGCCCTTGGGGTCCTGGAAGGTCCAGGTGTTGGTGGGGGCCTTCAACGCATGCACCATGCAATCGTGCGCGGCCAGGTCGGCCACGCTGGCGGGGCGGCCGCGGCGCTTCAGGTAGTCGCGCGTGGCCACCAGCACTTGCGGCGCCACGGCCAGGCGATGCGCCATCTGGCTGGTGTCTTTCAGGCCGGAATTGATGCGCACCGACATGTCCAGCCCCTCGGCCACCAGGTCGGTGCGGCCGTCGTCCAGGTACAGCACCACCTGGATGTCGGGGTGCGCGGCGGAAAACGCGGTGATCACCGGCACCAGGTGGAATGCCCCGAAGGACGGGGGCGTGCCGACCCGCAGCATGCCCTTGGGTTCCTTGACCGACCGGCGCGCCGCGGCCTCGATGTTCTCGACGCGTTCGAGCAGTTCGCGGCCGTTTTCCAGCATCGCCAGGCCCGATTCGGTCAGGCTGACGCTCTTGGTGGTGCGCATCAGCAACTGCACGCCCAGGTGGTGTTCCAGCCAGTTCACGTGCTTGGTGACATTGCCCTTGGCCATGCCCAGGCGCTGCGCGGCGCCCGAGAAGCTCAGCCCCTGGGCCACTTCGATGAACACTTCGATGCAGCGCAGTTTGTCCATGGCGGCGTCCGTTTGTTTTCGTTTGGGAAACGATAAATTCCCGATCAGATTCTATCCCGCCAGGGGACGCGTCGATACACTGCCCCTCGATCGCCGAAGCCGGATCGCCGGCCGCGGCGCCCCCTTGACGCCGACCATGCAGACCGAATCCCACCGTTTCATCCATCAGGCATTGCGTACCCGCCTGGTCTTCGGACCGGGCGTGCTGGCCGAGGCCGGGCGCGAAGTGGCGGCGCTGGGCTGTCGCCGCCCGCTGCTGCTGGCCAGCCGCCGGTCGCGCGCGATGCCGGCGTATGCCGAACTGCGCGCGGCGCTGGCGGGCACCCACGTTGCCGAAAGCGGCGACGTGCCCGCGCATTCGTCGCCGGACACGGTGCAGGCGGCAGCCCGGGCCGTGGCGGACCATGGCGCCGATTGCCTGGTGGCGTTCGGCGGAGGCAGCGTGGCCGATACCGCCAAGGCGGCGGCCTTGCTGGCGGCCGAAGGCGGCGAACTGCGGGCGCACGCCACACGCTTCACGCCGCCGGCCACCGTGCACATTCCGCCATTGCGGCAGCCCAAGCTGCCCATCGTGGCGCTGCCGCTGACCGCATCCGGCGCCGAGGTCACGCCGTCGTTCGGCATTCGCACGGCGGATGGCGAGAAGCTGCTGTTCTGGGACGCGCAGTTGGCCAGCCGCGTAGTGCTGCTCGACCCCGCCGCAAGTGCCGCCATGCCGGCATCGGTGATGCTGCAGACGGGTATGAACGCCCTGGCCCATTGCATCGAGGGCCTGTATTCAACGCACGGTTCACCGATCGCGGACGCGCTGGCGCTGGACGGCGCGCGGCGGCTGCGCGATGCGCTGCGGCGGGTGGCGGCGGACCCGGCCGGCGTGCCCGCGCGCGGCGATTTGCTGGTGGCCGCGCACATGGCCGGCATGGTGCTGGCCTCGGCGCGCAGTGGCCTGCATCACGCGCTGTGCCACGTGCTGGGCGCACGCTGCGGCGTGGCGCACGGGGCGGTCAACGCGGTGATGTTGCCGCATGCGCTGCGCTACAACCTGCCCGCCGCGCGTGGCCCGCTGGCCGCGCTGGCGGCCGCGTGGTCGGCCGGCGACGCGCCCGAGGCGGCCATCGAGCAGGTGGTGGCGCTGCAGGCCGAACTGGCCGTGCCGCGCCGGTTGCGCGACCTGGGCATTGCCCGCGAGCAACTGCCCGGTGTGGCCGCGCGTACGCTGGGCGAGCGCGGCCTGGCCTGCAATCCGCGCCGCGTGGGCGGCGCCGCCGAACTGGAAACCCTGCTGGATGCCGCCTGGTAGCGGCGCCCTGCGTTGACCTTATACGGAGAATGAAATGATCGAAGTTGTCGAAAGCGGATACAGCCTGGGCGCGCGCGTCGAAGGGCTGGACCTGTCGCGGCCGATGTCGCCCGATACCTTCAGGCAGGTCGAGGGCCTGCTGGGCCGCCATGGCGTGCTGAGCTTCCCGAACCAGACGCTGACGGCCGCGCAATTGAAAGCGTATGCGCAGCAGTTCGGCACGCTGGAAGTGAACGTGGCCAACAATTACCAGGAACCGGGCCTGCCCGAGGTGATGATCTTGTCGAACATGGTGGCGGACGGCAAGCCCGTGGGCCTGGCGGATGCGGGGCAGGACTGGCACACCGACATGTCGTACAGCCGCATGATCGCCTTCACCAACATCTTGTACGGCATCAAGATCCCCATGCGCGACGGCGAGCCGCTGGGCTGCACCGAGTTCTGCAACATGCACGCGGCGTACGACGAGCTGCCCCAGGCGCTGAAAGACAAGCTGGACGGCATGACCGTGCTGCACGATTTCAACAAGTTCTGGGAACGCATGCGCCAGGAAAAGGGCAGCACGCGCCCGCCGCTGACCGAGGCGCAGCGCCGCGCCAAGCCGCCGGTGTCGCACCCGATCTTCCTGACGCATCCCATTACCGGCCGCAAGGTGCTGTACGCCAACCCGGGCTATTCGATGCGCATCAACGAACTGTCGCCGGAAGACAGCGACCGCACGCTGGCGTTCCTGTTCCAGCACCAGTTGCAGGACAAGTTCCGCTACCGCCATCGGTGGAGCGTGGGCGACGTGCTGATGTGGGACAACATGGGCACCATCCACAACGCCGTGGCCGACTACGCGCCGCACGAGCATCGCCTGATCAAGCGCTGCCAGGTGATGGCCGACCGCTATTTCGGCCAGGAGGCGCCATGAAGCTGATCAGCTACCGTGAGCGTGGCGGCCGGCCCCAGGTGGGGGCGGTGTGCGACGAGCGCGTGCTGGACCTGACCGGCTGGGTCGGCAGCGTGACGCCGGACGACGCCGTGCAGGCCTGCCTGGCGCGGGCCGGCGTGCTGCCGGCATCGCAGGGCATGCTGCGGCTGCTGCAGGGCGGGCCGCGCGCGCTGGATGCGTTGCGCCGCCATGTGGCGCAGGCGGCCGCCGATGCCGGCCCGCGCCTGGCCGAGGTCGAACTGCTGGCGCCGGTGCCGCGGCCCGGCAAGATCGTGGCGGTCGGGCGCAATTATGCCGACCACGCCAAGGAAACCGGCGTCGACCCCTTCGAGCAGCCGCGCATCATCAGCAAGCTGCCGTCCAGCGTGAGCGCGCCGGGGCAGGCGGTGGCGCGGCCGGCCGGCGTGGCCAAGCTGGATTTCGAGGCCGAGCTTGCCGTGGTGATGGGGCTGCCGGCGCGCGACGTGGCCGAGTCCGATGCGCTGGCCTGCGTGGCGGGCTACACGGTGCTGGACGACGTCAGCGCGCGCGAATTCCAGTTCGACGTGTCGCCGGCGCAGACCACGTTCGCCAAGAGCATGGATGGCTTCGCGCCCATGGGGCCATGGCTGGCGACCGCCGACGAAGTGGGTGACCCGCAGGCGCTGACGGTGCGCACCTGGCTGAACGGCGAATTGATGCAGGACGCCAGCACGGCGGACATGCTGTTCCCGGTGGCGCGGCTGATCGCGTATGTGTCGCGCTATATGACGCTGGAGCCGGGGGATGTGCTGGCCACCGGCACGCCTGCCGGCATCGGCGCCTTCCGCAAGCCGCCGCGCTACCTGCAACCGGGCGACCGCCTGCGCATGGAGGTGTCGCGGGTGGGGGTGCTGGAACATGCGATCGCGGGATGACGGCGGGTGGGGCGGGGAAACCACTGGGTGTCAGACACCCTGCGGGGTGTCTGACACCTGTCACGGGCGAGGCAGGCACGGAGAGTCCGTCACCTGTCACGAACGAGGCAGGCACGGAGAGTCCGTCACCTGTCACGAACGAGGCGGGCACAGGGAGCTTGGCGGCCTGGCGCGGGCAAGGCAGGAAATGGGCGGCAAGCAACGCGACGTGCCAGGTGTCAGACACCCCGCAGGGTGTCTGACACCGTTCGGTTGACGAGACAGTCTTTGCGCAGGCCGGAGGACGCAACCCACATCACACACCAGACAGCACGAACGACAGGGCTCCAGGTATCAGGCGCTTTGCAGGCACCCGATGCCCGCCATGCGGGAACACAAGAACATAAGCAAACGCATTACCCGGCATCGCCACAACAGAAGTGACTCATCCAAGGAGAGAGACCATGAGGAGACCCACCATCCGGGCGGCTTGCGCCGTCCTGTTCGCCACGGCGGCGCTGTCGGTCACGGCCACGGCCACCGCCGACTACCCCACGCAGCCCATCCGCATGATCGTCGGCTTCGCCGCCGGCGGCCCCACCGATGTCATTGCGCGTCTGCTGGCGCAGGACATGGGCCACACCCTGGGGCAATCGGTCGTGGTCGAGAACAAGACCGGCGCCAATTCGCTGATCGCTACCCGCGAAGTCGCCGCGGCCGCGCCCGACGGCTATACCGTGCTGTTCGCGTCGCTGTCGCACAACGTCAACCACCTGCTGTTGAAAGACAAGGCCGGCTACGATCCGCTGAAAGACTTCGCCCCCATCTCGAACGCGGCCTCGCTGCCGATGGTGGCGGTGATCGCCTACGATTCGCCGCTGAAATCGATGCAGCAGCTGATCGACCAGGCGCGCGCCAAGCCCGACAGCATCAGCTACGGGTCGGCGGGCAACGGTGGGTCGGCCCACCTGGCGGCGGCCATGATGGGCACCATGGCGAACCTGAAGATGATCCACGTGCCGTTTCGCGGCAACGGACCGGCATTGACGGAAGTGATGGCCGGGCGGGTGTCGTTCATGTTCTATCCCATCATCGGCGTGGCCGAGAACGTGCAGGCCAAGCGCCTGCGCGTGCTGGCCCTGGGCAGCCCGGAAGCCCGCGCCGACTTCCCCGGCGTGCCGGCCATGTCGGACATCGGCTTCCCGGACTTCCAGGACACGGCGCCCTGGGTGGGGCTGCTGGCGCCCGCCGGCGTGCCGGACGCGGTGGTGCAGAAGCTGAACCAGGCCATGGTGCGGGCGTTGAAGCAGCCGCAAGTGCAGTCGCGCCTGAAAGACCTGGGCGCCTTGCCCATCGGCGATACGCCGCAGCACTTCCGCGATTTCCTGCTGGAAGACCAGAAGCGCTGGGCCGCCGTCATCAAGGCGGCCGGCATTTCGGCGCAATAGGACGGGACATGGCCGCATCCCAAGCCCAGAGCATCGAGGACTTGCGCCGCGCGGCGCGCCGGCGGCTACCGCGCGCCATCTTCGATTTCTTCGACGGCGGCGCCGAAGACGAGCTGACGCTGGCCGACAACCGCGCGGCCTACGCGCGGCTGCGCCTGGCGCCGCGGGCGCTGGTGAACGTGGCGCAGGTCGGCACGCAGGCCGAGGTGGTGGGCGGGCCGTCGTCGCTGCCGCTGGCGGTGGCGCCCACCGGCGCGGTGGGCTACGGCCGCCCTGGCGGCGACATCGCCATCGCGCGCGCGGCGGCGGCGGCCGGCGTGCCGTATACGCTGTCGACCTCGGCCACGGCGTCGATCGAGCAGATCGCCGATGCCGCCCCGGGCCGCCTGTGGTTCCAGGCCTATATCCTGCGCAACCGCGAATTGCTGGACGCCTTGATCGCGCGGGCCCTGGCCGCCGGGTACGAGGCCCTGATGATCACGGTGGACTTGCCGGTCGGCGGCAAGCGCGAACGCGATGCGCGCAATCATCTGTCGTTTCCGTTCCGCTATACGGCGCGCAACCTGGTGGATTTCGCCAGCCGGCCCGCCTGGGCCTGGGCGGTGCTGCGCCACGGCCTGCCGGTGATGGAAAACCTGAAGGGCCTGGAAGCGCCCGCCGCCAGCGCCACCCGGCTGGCCTCGTCGGTGGGGCGCAGCTACGACCCGTCGTTCGACTGGGCCCGGTTGCAGGCGATACGCGATGCCTGGCCGCGCAAGCTGATCGTCAAGGGCATCCTGCGCCCCGACGATGCCGACCGGCTGGCCGCCATGGGGTGCGACGCGGTGGTGGTGTCGAACCATGGCGGCCGCCAGCTGGATGGCGCGGCGGCGACGCTGGACGCCTTGCCCGGCGTGGTGCGCGCGGTGGGCGGCCGCGTGCCGGTGCTGGTGGACGGCGGCGTGCGCCGCGGCGCGGACCTGTTGAAAGCCCGCGCACTGGGCGCGCAGGCCGTGCTGGTGGGGCGCGCCACGCTGTGGGGCGCCTTGGCCGGCGGCCAGCCGGGCGCCGAGCGCGCCCTGGCGATCCTGCGCGACGAACTGCAGCGCACCATGCAACTGTGCGGCGCGTGCGAGGTGGCCGGCATCGGGGCCGACTTGCTGTTCCGGCCATGACGCGACGGGCCGGCGGCAGCTCGCTGCGAAATTGCCTAGAACGTGGGTTGCGGCAACTGGCTTTTATCGAATACCAGGTAGGCCCGGGCGTCCGGTGAAATGGGCGGCAGCGTGGCGTCCCACCGGGTCCAGGCGGCCTTGAGGTCGTCGAGCATGGCAGGGTATCGCTGTTTCAGGTTGGCCCGTTCGCGCGGGTCCGCCGACAGGTCGAACAGGTAGTCGATGCCGTCGACGTGCAGGTATTTCCAGTTCCCCCTGATGACCGCTTGTTGCGCGCGATGCGTCATTCGCCAGTACAGGTCGCGCTCGACGGCCGGCGACTTGCTTTGCAGCAGGCCCAGCAAAGACAGGCCGTCGAGCGGATAGTCCCGGTCGGGCGATGCGCCCGCGCATTCCAGGAATGTCGCGGTCCAGTCCATGGTCATGTTGGGATAATCGCAGACCTCGCCCTGGGGCAGCCCCCGCGGCCAGTGCGCCACCAGCGGCACCCGGATCCCGCCTTCCAGCAGGTCCATTTTCTGCCCGATGAAGGGCCAGTTGTTAGAGAACCGTTCCCCGCCGTTATCGCTGGTGAAGACGATCAGCGTGTTGTCGAGCCGCCCCAGCGCCTTGAGCGATGCGACGATCCGGCCGATGCCTTCGTCCATCACGCGGATCATTTCCTGGTAGACGGCAATCGACCCGCCGTCCAGGTGTTTGCCGATACCGTTGATGCGCCTGGATTCCGCGGCGTCCGATCGGGTCAGCCATGGCCAATGCGGCGCGCTGTAGTGCAGGCTTAGCAGGAACGGCTGGCCGGCGGCCTGCGCGTCGATGAATTCGCAGGCCTTGCTGGTGAGCAGGTCGGTCATGTAGCCGTCGGCGACGACGGGCTGGTCGTTTTCCCAAAGATCGGGCCGGCCGCGAGGGTCGCAGTGCGCGAAGTAGTCGGAGCCCCCCGCGTGAAAACCGAAGAAATAGTCGTAGCCCGAAAGCGTCGGGCCAAACGCAGGCGGCGGGCCCAGATGCCATTTTCCGACCAGCGCGGTCCGGTAGCCCGCGTTGCGGGCCAACGACGGCAGCGTCGGGTGCGACGGCGCCAGCCCCAGTATCTTGTCGGCCTGCATCGTGGGCAGCGGCTCTTCGGCGCCTGCGCGCAGCCGGTATTGCCAGCGCCCCGTCATGAGCGCGAAACGGGTAGGGGAACACACGGCGGAATTCGAGTACGCGCGGGTAAAGCGCACCCCGTTCCTTGCCAGCGCGTCGATGGTGGGGCTGATGTTCGCGGGGGCCCCCGTGGCATCCACCGCGCCCGTGCAGCCCAGGTCGGCGTATCCCAGGTCGTCTGCCAGGATGAATATCAGGTTGGGGCGAGAGGCGGGGGATGCTGGCATGTCCGGTGTTGGCGCGAAGGTCGATGGCGCGCGGGCGGTCATCGGAACGTGATGTTGGCCTGCCGGGCGATGGCATGCGCCGTCTGCAGGCTTTTTTGTACAAGCTGGGCGGCGTCGGCGCTGTCGGCGTCGGCGGCGCCCAGCCCGTTGCGATCCAGCAGTTCGCGGATGTCCGGCGCCTCGACCGCCTGGGAGACTGCGCGTTTCAGTTGCGCCCGGACGTCGTCGGGCAGCCCGGCCGGGGCCGCGACGATATACCACTGCGTGACGTCGAAATTGTCCAGCCCCGCTTCTTTCAAGGTGGGCACCGAGGGAAGCTGCGGGATCCGCTCTGGCGTCGATACTGCATAGGCAATGATCTTTCCGGTTCGGATCTGTTCCAGCACGGTCGAGACGCCCAGGAAGGCAAGCTGCACTTGCCCGCCGAGCAGGTCGGCGATGGCCTGACTACCCCCCTTGTACGGCACGTGCACCATCTTCGCCTTCAGCGCGACATTGAACATCTCGCCGGCGATATGCTGGCCGGTTCCGATGCCCGACGTGGCGTACGCGAAGCGATCGGGCTGGGCCCGGATCGCGTCCATCAGTTGCCGGATGTCTTTCGGGCCGTCGTTGGGGCCGACCAGGGCGATGGCGCCTCTTGCGAGGGTGGCCACCGCGGTCAGTTCCTTGCCGACGGCGGGCACGGCATCGCCGTACAGAATCGGGCCGGCCATCGTCGTCAAGGTGTAGCCGTCGGGCATCGACCTGGCGGCGCTGGCCAGCGCGATGCTGCCCGCGCCGCCGGGCTTGTTTTCCACGACGATGCTCTGCTTCAAGGTGGTCGATACCTGCTGCGCCACGGCTCGGGTGATGACGTCGACGGAGCCGCCCGGCGAGAATCCGACGATCCACGATATCGGCCGGGCGGACGGCCAGGCCTCGGCGGCGACGGCGCCCGGCGGGTTGGCCAGCGTTGCCGCACAGGCGGTCAATAGAAAGAGAAGTCCACGCATCCGCATATTTCACCCCTTGTCTTGAAGATGGGGCCGGTTCGGCCCGTGTTGTGCCTTATTCGCCGGCATGGCGGCCGATGGCCCGCAGCGGGCCGGCTGGCGTCAGCCTTGTGGGTCCGGAGCGCCCGGATTCGTGTTGGGGTGCCGCAGGAAGCTCTCGTTCATGGCGCGCACGATCTTCAGCATGGGCCCCATGACCCAGGTGTTGTAGACCAGCACGTCCGTTTCTTCTTTGGGGTCCCGGGTGGTGTTGAACAGATAGGGGGACTCGAGCTTGCCCTTGCCCTCGTTGACCTCGGGTTCCCAATGGAAGTGCAGCTTCCAGTCGCGCCATTTCACCGCACGCAACTCGTTCTTGATATAGAACGGGAATCCCTGGCGCGCCGAGGCCTGGCCCGCGCCGAGCAGCAGTGCGCGTTGGTCGAGGCCATCGATCGGGCGGTCGGCGGGAATGTCGGCACCCGCAATCGTGGCAAGGGTGGTGAAGATATCCGTGACGTGCACGATGTCGTTGCTGACCCGGCCGGGATCGATGCGCCCGGGCCACCGGGCGATGAACGGCACTCGCAGGCTGCCTTCCATGGCCGTGTGGTAGGTGCCGCGCCAGGGGCCCGCGGTGCCGCGGTACGGCGCGCGGAACTCGGGGCCGTTGTCGCTGCAGAAGATGAACAGCGTGTTTTCCGCGATGCCCAGCCGTTCGACTTCGGCGCTGATCTGGCCCACCCGGAAGTCCATTTCCATCATCGAGTCGGCGAAATCGCCCTGGCCCGAACGGCCGGCGAAATCGGGGTGCGGCAAGGTGGGAAAGTGCAGGTGGATGAGCGGCAGATACAGGAAAAACGGCGTGCCGGATTCGCCATGGCGCCGCATGAAGGCAATGGAACGCTCGACCAGTCTTTCGTCGATGTGGCGGCGGGCTTGCAGGTCGTAGACTTCCAGGTTGCGTGACGATGTTCCCGCCGTGCCCTCCATGATGTGGGGCAAGTCGACGACTTCCGGGTCGAAGCCCGTCGCCGCGCTGAACTGGCTTTCATCGGTGGTTCGCGGTATGCCGTACCACTCGTCGAATCCTCGATCGGACGGGTAGCGGCCGGGAACGTCGCCCAGGTGCCATTTTCCATGATGGGCCGTGGCATAGCCGACGCCGCCCAGCAATTGCGCAAGCGTGATCTCCCAGCGGGTCAGGCCTTGGGGCAAGCCCGGGGGCACCGACTGGACGCATCCTGTCCGGATGGGGTGGCGCCCGGTCATCAAGGCAGAGCGCGTCGGCACGCAGTCGCTCTCGACATTGAAGTTCTGAAGCAGGATCCCTTCTGCGGCCAACCGGTCGATGCAAGGCGTGGGCGCTCCGCGCAGAGGGCCCCCGCCGTAGCAGCCGAGCTCTCCCCATCCCAGGTTGTCCGCAACGATCAGTACGATGTTAGGCTTTGTTTTCATTATGTAGATCTGGCGGTAATGTCGCGCCAATTCTATGTTCGCCATCGCCGCGCATGCTTTCCGCTATTGATGGTTAGCCATAACTTTCGTTCATGAACCTGACTCTTCGCGATATCGAATACTTTGTGACGGTCGTCGAGCAGCGCAGCTTCATGCGGGCGGCGGTGTCGCTGGGCATCACGCAGCCTGCGCTGTCCAAGTCCATCAAGCGCCTGGAAGAAGAAACCGGCCTGGCGCTGATCGCCCGGAACAGCCGGCCGATACAGCTGACGTCCCAGGGGCTCGCATTCCTGGAGCACGCGCGCCGGCTGCGGGTGGACTACGCCGAAGCGATGCGCACCGCCGACGGGATACGCACGGGCAGCGCCGGGCTGCTGAGAATCGGCGCGACCGGCGCCACCCTGGATACGCTGGTGTTTCCGGCCCTGGCGAAAATGTATCCGCAACGGCCGGCGATGTCCGTGCAGATCGCCCGCGGGATCTCGGACGACCTGGAATCGAGCGTCGAGGAAGGACGGATCGACCTGGCCGTCATTCCCACATACCAGGCCACGGGCGCCAATCTGGACAGCATCGCGATCGGCGCCGACCATTGGGTGCTGGTCGCGTCGCTGGACCATCCGCTGGCCAGCCAGCGCAAGCTGGCGCTGGCGGACCTGGTGGGCGAGCGCTGGGTATTGCCCGCAACGTCTTCGCATGCGCGCGCGATGCTCGAGCAGATGTTCACGGGCGAGGGGTTGTCGGTGCCGTCCGCGGCCCTGGAGGTGGATTCGATCACCGAGGGAATCCTGGACCTGATCAGCCAGACCTCGCTGATCGCGGCCGTTTCCCATCCGCTGCTCGAGCGCATGCGCCACTTGAGATTGGCCGTACTGCCTGGCGGGCCCGCCAGGCAGCTGCAGCGCGGCGTGTCGCTGGTAAGCCACCACGGCGCGATCTGGTCGCCATTGATGAGCGAGTTTCGCGCCGCGTTGCTGGCCAGGTAGGGGCCGGCCACCGGCGGCCGGGGCGGTTGCCGGCCCGTCTCGCGCCGGCAGGTGCAGCGGTTGGCCTTATGCGTCGCCGCTGGCGGCCGGCAAGGGCCCGGCGGCCGCTTGCGCGCCCCACTCTTGCACGAAGGTGGCACGGAAGTCGCGCAGCCATGCCAGCCGCGAATCGGCCAGCGCGCGCGCGGCAGCGGTGTGCATGGCCGCGGGCAGGGCGGCCAGCTTGACTTCGATGTGGTCCAGCGCGTAGGCGCGGTCGTCCAGCGGGCGGCCGTGCGCCAGCGGGTCGCTGGGGTGCGCGAAGGCGGACCCCATCCTGCCGGCGGTGTAGAACAGCCGCGCCAGCCCGACGGCGCCCAGCGCGTCGAGCCGGTCGGCGTCTTGCACGATCATGGCTTCCAGCGTGGCGGGCGCGATGCCGGCCGAGAAGCTGTGCGCCTCGATGGCGTGCGCCACCGCATCCAGCTTGCCGGCGGGAAAGCCGGCGCGGGCCAGTGGGGCGCGCGCCTGCGCGGCCGCCATGCGCGAGGCCTGCGCGCGTTCGGGGTGGTTCTTGGGCAGGTTGACCAGGTCGTGCAGGTAGCAGGCCGCCAGCACGACCAGCGGGTCGGCCTCGGGGTGGCTGTCAAGCAGGGTGCGGGCCAGTTGCCAGACCCGGTGCAGGTGGTTCAGGTCGTGCGCGCCGTCGTCCTGGCCGCCCGCGGTGGCGATGGCGATCAGGCGGGGAGTCCAGGCGGCAAGGGTATCGGGCATAGGGGATCCGGTCAGGGGGACGGAACCCGCGCAAGGCGGGAAAGCCGCCAGCATACGCTGTGCGCCGGGCGGGGCAGGTGGTAGGGGATCAACCGTCTTGACCCCCAATCTACTAGTAGGTAACAATCGTGGCATGAGCACCGCCACCACCCGCGAACAACTCCTGGGCCACGCCCAGGCCCTTATCCGGCAACGAGGCTATAACGGCTTCAGCTACCGCGACTTGGCCGAGCGCGTGGGGGTGAAGACAGCCAGCATCCACTACTACTTTCCCTGCAAAGACGACCTGCTGATCGAGGCCATCGATTGCTACGCGGCGCAGGTGTCGGCCATGGTGCACGGCATCGACGACACCCTGCCGGCCAAGGAAAGGCTGGAGCGCTACGCCGCCCTGTTCCAGGGCCAGCCCACCGACCAGGTCTGCCTGTGCGGCATGCTGGCGGCCGATTTCGCGTCGCTGTCCGACCGGGCGCGCCAGTCGCTGCAGGCGTTCTTCCGCATGCACGAAAGCTGGCTGGCCAAGCTGATGGCCGACGGCGCGCGCGACGGCACGCTGAAATCGTCGGGCGACCCCGAGGCCGACGGCCGCTGGCTGTTCGCGGCCTTCCAGGGGGCGCTGATGGGTTCGCGGCTATTCCAGAACCAGGTGCGCCTGCACGACGTGATGGCCGCGGCGCAATGCAGCCACGCGGCTGTGAATTGAGCGTTCCCGAGAGGTGTCAGACACCCTTCGGGGTGTCAGACACCTGGCAGCATCCGGGTAGCGCGTTGCCATTGACTCCACCAGGTGTCTGACTCCCGCGCAGCGGGTGTCTGACACCATTCGGTGAGCGACACAACCCCTGCCCACGTCCGCGCCCGACACCCTGTTGCCTTCACGCGGACTCGGGAAAACTGACCACCGCCGGCAGCAGGTCTTCCACGCGTTCGCTGTTCTTGAACAGCCGCGCGCTGATCAGGCTGCCCTGCAAGGCGGCGAACAGCGCTCGCGCGGCGGCGCGCACGTCGCCCGGCACGCGCAGGCTGCCTTCGCGCGCGCCCTGTTCCAGTAGCGCCGCCAGCCAGTTTTCATTGGCGCCGTAGAAATCCTGCAGCGCTTGCCGCACACAGTCGGGCAACGACGCCACGTCGGCCGCCAGCGAGGCGCCCAGGCAGATGCGCGGGGTGCCGCAGAAGGCGCGCCGGTGCACGTCTACATAGGCGCGCAGTTTCGCGTCGGCCCGCAGGCCAGGGTCGATGTCGCGCATGGCGGCGTGCCAGCGCGCCTGGTACTGCTGCACCACGGCCAGCAGCAAGTCTTCTTTCTGCGGGAAGTAATAGTGGATGCTGGAAGTCTTGATGCCGATCAGCGCGGCCAGGTCGCGGTAGCTGAAGCCGTTGTAGCCGCGCTCCTGGATCAGGCGCTGGGCATGCTGCACGATTTGGGTGCGAGTGGTTTCGGTGTTCATGATCGGGACGCTACCGGGTAGTCGATGGGGCTGATGGGCTCCTGCCAGACAAGTCAAGAAAAAGGGCGGGCCGCCCGGCTTGGCCGGGGCCGGCCCTGTTCACGCATGATGCTCAGCCGCGCGAGGCGTCGGCCGGGCCAAAGCTGGCCTGGTAGTCCAGTTCGCCGAACGCGTCGGCGCCGTTGTCGCGGGCCGCATGCGCATCGGCGCGCACTTCGGCGCGGGTGGGCGCCGGGCCGGCCGCATAGGCCGCGGGTTGTTCCAGTTCGCCGAACGTGACCTGGCCGGCCGCCTTGGCAGCTTGCAGTTCGGCTTGCACCTGGGCGCGGCTGACCGTGCTGGCGGTGTTCTGGACGGGCGGGTAGTCGAGTTCGCCGGACGGGTCGGCGGCATAGGCGGCGCCCATCATGGTCATCGACAGGACAGCGGCGGAAATGAGGGTCTTCATGGCAGTTCTCCGGGATAGCGGTAAGGTAAGACTATCTATTTATAGATAGGTGAGCAGTGAAATAAAAAGGGGCTCAGGCGCCGGTGTTGGGATAGCCTTCGCCGTCGAACGCGACCGGGCCGTGGGCACGGGCGGCTTCGGCTTGCGCGCGGACTTCGGCGCGGGTCAGGGTGCTGGCGGCTACCTGGGTGGCGGGCTCGTCGGTTTCACCGAAGGTGACCTGGCCGGCGGCACGGGCTTGTTGCAGTTCGGCCACGACCTGGGCACGGGTCAGCGAGCTGGCCTGGGTGACAGTGGGCGGGTAGTCCAGTTCGCCCGAGGGCTCTTGGGCGTAGGCGGCGGTGCCGGCCAGGGAAGCGGAAATCAGCAGCAGGGAAGCAAGGGTTTTCATGATGGATCCTGATCTCGATAGTGAAGGATGAAGGGCGTTTAAAACTATCTACTTATAGGTAGATAACAAGGGAAATAAAAACGCGCTTGGGGCGCGATGGCTGGGGGACGATTTTGTTTTCCAACCATGGGACGAATCTTATCTACTACTAGGTAGATGAGTCAAATTCTTTTTGTATTTGTTTGTATCAGCAGGGCCCCGGTGTACGGGAATTCGGGCCGGGCAGGGCGGGATGCCCGGGGGCGAGCGTGTACCATTCTTGCGTATCCTTTCCATGTTTTCGCATTTCGACGTGCCGAACGACCCCGCGACCGCCCATTCGAAACCGCTGACCAAAGGCGCGCGCACCCGGCAGCGCCTGCTGGAAGTCGCCAGCGCGGAATTCGCGCAGCACGGCTACGAGCGCACCCGCGTGTCCGACGTGGTGGCCAAGGCGGCCGTGACCCAGCCGGTGTTCTACCAGTATTTCAGCAGCAAGAAGGCCGCCTACGACGAGCTGGTCCAGCTATTCGCCCAGCGCCTGCGCAGCGCGGTGATGCAGGCCCGGTTGCCCGACGACACGCCGGTGCACCAGGTGGACGAACGCGTGCGCAACAGTGTGCAAGGTTTGCTGGCCACGTTGCAGGACAACCCCAGCCTGACGAAGATCGGCTTCCAGCAGTCGGCCGGCGCGGCCGCGCTGAAGAACGAGCTGGTCGACCTGATCGCCAGCAACATCAAGAGCGAGCAGCAGGCCGGCCTGCTGCGGCGCGACGTGTCGCCTTTCTGGTTCTCGCAGGCGTTCGTGGGCATCGTGGAACGCTTCGCGCTGCTGGAACAGAATGCCGCCAGCGGCCGCGACCTGGCGGTGTTCGTCGTGGACCTGCTGATGGACGGCATCCGCGTGCCCGGCAGCCGCCCGGCGCGCGGCGGCGCCCAGGGCGAAGCGCGCGAGGCGTCGCGGCCGGCCTAGGCGGCCGCCTGGGCCTGGGCGCCCATGTAGATCTGCGCGTAGCCCTCGCGGATGGCCGAGGTGATCTGGTCGAGCCGCCGCTCGATGTGCTTTTCCAGCAAGGCGGTGCACTTGGCCTCGTCGCGCGCCTGCAGCGCTTCCAGGATGTGGCGGTGTTCCAGCTGGGTATTGCGGCGGTCGCCCAGCCGCATGTCGATCCAGCGCACGAAGCGGATGCGCGCGTTGACGTTGTGCAGCACGCGCAGCATCTCGGTATTGCCCGACATGGCCAGCAGCCGCTCGTGGAAGGCTTCGTCCAGGTCGACCAGTTCGGCCACGCTGCGCTCGCCCGGCTCGGGCCCGGTGGCGTCCAGGAAATCCAGCAACTGGCGGATGTCGTCGTCCTGCACCCGCGCGATGGACAGCCGGGCGCCCGCCACTTCCACGACTTTGCGCAGTTCGTACAAGTGGAAGATCTCGTGGACGTCCAGGTCGCGGCAGAAGAAGCCCTTGCCGGGCTGGAAGCGCAGCAGGCCTTCGATGCCCAGCCGGTTCAGCGCTTCGCGCAGCGGCGTACGGCTGACTTCCAGGCGCTTGGCCAGCGCCACTTCGTTGAGTTTCTCGCCCGGCTTGAATTCGTAGCCGATGGCCATGGACCGAAGCTGGCTGTAGACACGATCGACGGTACTGTCGGTGGCGGCGCTCACGGGATCTCCGGTGAAAGGGTGGGCCGCCAGGGATCCGGCGGCGGCCGGCCGACCGGCCGTGCCGCTTTGTGGTCGGCAGGCCGCTGGCCGGGGGTGCGCGCTTGCAGGCCCGCATGCGGCTGCCCGGCTGTCGAAGCGTTATGGTGGCGGGCGGCCCGGCCGCGGCCTGCAAGGCGGCGGCATCAGCAGGCATATTAGACCATTCGGCGGCCGGCCCCCGGGCTGTGTGCCGGGGGCGGCGCCGGCGCGGCGATGCGCCGCAGGGCTACTTCGCCTGCGGCGTGAAGTCGCGCGCGTGCGATTGGGCGCGCGGGTCCAGCGTGCAATGCAGGATCGCCGGCTTGCCCGAGGCCAGCGCGCGCTCGAAGGCGGGGGCGAAGTCCTCGGTGCGCTCGACGCGTTCGCCGTGCCCGCCGAAGGCCACCGCCATGGCGGCGAAATCAGGGTTGCGCAGTTGCGTGCCGACGACGCGGCCGGGATAGTCGCGTTCCTGGTGCATGCGGATGGTGCCGTACTGGCTGTTGTCCAGCACGACGACGATGATGGCCGCCTGGTATTGCACGGCCGTGGCGAATTCCTGGCCGTTCATCAGGAAGCAGCCGTCGCCGGCGAACGCCAGCACCGGGCGCTGCGGGAATTGCAGCTTGCCCATCACCGCGGCCGGCACGCCGTAGCCCATCGAGCCGCTGGTGGGCGCCAGTTGCGTGCCGAAGGTATGGAAGCGGTGGTGGCGGTGCAGCCAGCCGGCGTAATTGCCCGCGCCATTGCACACCATGGCGTCGCGCGGCAGGCGCTCGCGCAGCCAGGCCAGCACCTGGCCGTACTGGAAGTCGCCCGGCAGGGTGCGCGGGGTTTCGGTCCAGTCCAGGAAGTCGGCGTGCGCCTGTTGGGCCGTGCCCTGCCAGGCCGGCTGCTGCGGCACCGCCAGTTGCGCCAGCGCGGCGCTGAAGCCGCGCGGCCCGGCCTGGATGGCCAGCGCGGGCTGGTAGACGCGGCCCAGTTCTTCGGCGCCGGGGTGCACGTGCACCAGTTGCTGGCGGGGCACGGGCACGTCCAGCAGGGTGTACGAAGACGAGGGCATTTCCGACAGGCGGCCGCCCACCAGCAGGATCAGGTCGGCGTCGGCCACGCGGGCCTTCAGGCGGGCGTCGGGGCCGATGCCCAGCTCGCCCGCGTAGCAGGGATGATCGGCCGGGAACAGCGAGGCGCGCCGGAACGACGTGGCCACCGGCAGGCCGGCGCGTTGCGCGAAGTCGGCGAATTGCCGGCAGGCGGTTTCGTCCCAGCCCGAGCCGCCCAGCACCGCGATGGGGCGGCGGGCCTGGGCCAGCATGCCTTCCAGCGCCTGCAGGTCGGCCGGGGCGGGCCAGGCCTGGGCCGGCTCGACGCGCGGCGCGTCGGCCACGGCGCAGGCGTCGACCAGCATGTCTTCGGGCAGCGATATCACCACCGGGCCCGGGCGGCCCTGCATGGCGACGCGGTAGGCGCGCGCCACCAGCTCGGGGATGCGGTCGGCGCGGTCGATTTCCACCACCCATTTGGCCATGGCGCCGAACATGGCGCGGTAGTCCACTTCCTGGAAGGCCTCGCGTTCGCGCATCGACCGGTCGACCTGGCCGATGAACAGCAGCATGGGGGTCGAGTCCTGCATGGCGATGTGCACGCCGTGGCAGGCATTGGTGGCGCCGGGGCCGCGAGTGACGAAGCACACGCCGGGGCGGCCGGTCATCTTGCCGTAGGCCTCGGCCATCATGGCCGCGCCGCCTTCGTTGCGGCAGATGACGACGTCCACGCCGCTGTCGTACAGCGCGTCGAGCGCGGCCAGGTAACTTTCCCCGGGCACGCAGGTCACCCGTTCGACGCCTTGGCGCCGCAGTTGATCGATCAGGATTTGCCCGCCGGTGCGGACGGAAAGGCCAGTGGTCATGGGGCAGTGTCTCGCCTGGAAAGGGGGGCGCACAGGGTGGCGTCCCGGTCCCGGCAAGCATAACACTTGACTGTATACAAAACAATATTCATCATATGTAGACAGTTCCGTGTGCAAAAATTGGCCGCGCTGTCGTATGCTCGGGATGTTCCCGCCCGACCTTGCCGGCACCTACGCATGATGACCGATACCTACGCTCCACCGGCCGCCCCGCCCGGCCACGTTTACGACCGCATCAAGGCGATGGCCACCACCTTCCGCCTGCGGCCGGGCGAGCGTGTGAACGAGCTCGAGCTGGCGCGCCAGCTGGGCGTCAGCCGCACTCCGGTGCGCGAGGCGCTGAACCGCATTGCCGCCGAAGGCTTCCTGGTGGCCACGCCGAATCGCGGCTATACCGTGCGCCCGCTGGACGCCCAGCAACTGATGGATTTGTATGAGTACCGCGCCACCGTCGAGCTGGGCGTGGTGCGGCTGGTATGCGCGCGGGCCTCGGACCAGGCGCTGGCCGAGCTGGCCCGTTCGGTCGAGGACAGCCGCGACGAGGTCGACCACGACGCCCAGGCCCTGCGCCTGCTGTCGCGCGACGAGGCGTTCCACGAACACCTGGCCAGCCTGGCCGGCAACCCGGAATTCCTGCGCTCGGTGCGGTCCCTGAACGAGCGCATCCGCTTTCCGCGCTGGATCGACCTGAAGGCGCGCCGCAACAAGACCTGCAACGACCACGCCGACCTGGTGCGCGCCCTGCAGTCGCGCGACGCCGCCGTCGTGCAGGCGCTGATGAGCCAGCACATCGACAAGCACCTGGACCACGTCATCGAGCTGACGCGCGCCGGCTATGCCGAGATCTACATGGGCAATGCGCTGGCCGACTACGCCGAATCGCGGTTCATCCGGGCCGGCAATGCGCCGGTTTCTTCCTGACCTTTTCCACCGAACCCTTACCCAGGATTCCTACATGAAAGCTATCTTCGTAGACGCCAACCCCACTTTGTCGGCCGTGGCCGAGCGCCTGCACCGCGCGGACGACCTGCCGCTGACCATCAACCGCCAGCCCGACATCACGTCGGACCAGCTGCCGGGCGTGCTGGGCGATGCCGAGATCGCCATCGTCGACCATACCCACCTGCCCACCGACATCGCGCGCCAGTGCGCCGGCCTGAAGCACGTGGTGTTCCTGGGCACCGGCCCGCGGTCGTACATGAACCCCGAAGAACTGGCCGAGCTGGGCATCCAGGTGCACATCATCAAGGGCTACGGCGACACGGCGGTGGCCGAATGCGCCTTCGCGCTGATGTGGGCGTCGGCCAAGGGGTTCTGCCGCATGGACCGCGGCATGCGCGCCGGCAACTGGCTGCGTTCGGACGCCGTGCAACTGACCGGCAAGACATTGGGCCTGGTGGGCTTCGGCGGCATCGCGGCCGAAGTGGCGCGGCTGGCCGGCGGCGTGGGCATGGAAGTGATCGCCTGGAACCGCAGCCCCAAGACGCACCCGGGCGTGCGCTTCGTCGAGCTCGACGAGCTGCTGGCCGCCAGCCACGTGGTGTCGCTGCACCTGCTGCTGACCGACGAAACGCGCGGCCTGATCTCGCGCGAGCGCATCGCGCGCATGCGCGACGGCGCCATCCTGGTCAATACGGCGCGCGGCGCGCTGGTGGACGAGGACGCCATGATCGACGCCCTGAAATCGGGCAAGCTGGGCCATGCCGGCATGGACGTGTTCGTGACCGAACCCATGCCCGAAGGCCACCCGCTGACCAAGCTGGACAACGTGACGCTGTCGGCGCATTCGGCGTTCCGCACGCCCGAGGCCAGCGACAACCTGATCCAGGCCGCCCTGAACCACTGCCGCCGCATCTCCGGCAAAGGAGCCCAGCAATGAGCGCCGCCATCACCCGCCTGGACCAGAATTCCCGCCGTTCGCGCGCCGTCGTCCATAACGGCACGGTGTACCTGGCGGGCCATACCGCCGACGACCGCAGCGCCGACGCCGCCGGCCAGACCCGCCAGGTGCTGGCCAAGATCGACGAGATGCTGGCCGCGGCCGGCACCGACAAGTCCAAGGCGTTGAACGTCACCATCTGGCTGCAGCACATGGCCGACTTCCAGGCCATGAACGAGGTCTACGATGCCTGGATCGTGCCGGGCCAGGCGCCGGCGCGCTGCTGCGGCGCCGTCGAGCTGGCCGCGCCCGACATCCTGGTCGAAATCATGGTCACGGCCGCGCTGTAGGCGCGCGGCGTTCTATACGGATGCAAAGTTGAACATGTCTACCGATCTTTTCCCGGCGCCGGCTTTCCGGCGCGCCAACCGCATTGCCCGCATCGCGGTCTCGGAAATCCTGCGCATCGGCGCGCGCGCGGCGCAACTCAAGCGCGACGGGCGCGACGTGATCGTGCTGGGCGCCGGCGAGCCCGACTTCGATACGCCCGACAACGCCAAGGAAGCAGCCATCCGCGCCATCCGGGCCGGCGACACCAAGTACACGCTGCTCGACGGCACCCTGGCCCTGAAGGCAGCCATCGCGCGCAAGTTCGAGCGCGACAACGGCCTGTCGTACGGGCTGGACGAGATCACCGTGGGCGCGGGCGCCAAGCAGGTGATCCACAACGCGCTGATGGCCACGCTGGACGACGGCGACGAAGTGGTGGTGGGCGTGCCGTACTGGACGTCGTACGCCGACATGATCGCCATCGCCGGCGGCAAGACGGTCGAGGTGGCCTGCCAGGAATCGAACGGCTTTCGCATGGACCCGGCCGACCTGGAGCGCGCCATCACCCCGCGCACGCGCTGGGTGATGCTGAACTCGCCGTCCAATCCCACCGGCGCGGCCTACGGCGAGGCCGACCTGCGCGCGCTGGCCGACGTGCTGCTGCGCCATCCGCATGTCTGGCTGATCTGCGACGACATCTACGAGCACCTGATCTACGGCGATTTCGCCTTTCGCACGATGGCGCAGATCGAGCCGCGCCTGAAGTCGCGCACGCTGACGGTCAACGGCCTGTCCAAGGCCTACGCCATGACCGGCTGGCGCGTCGGCTACGCCGGCGGCCCCAAGGAACTGATCGGCGCCATCGCGGTGGTGCAGAGCCAGAGCACGTCGAACCCGTGCTCGATCAGCCAGGCGGCCGCGATCGAGGCGCTGGACGGCCCGCAGGACGTGCTGGACGAGCGCCGCCGCTCGTTCCAGGTGCGGCGCGACCTGGTGGTCGACGGGCTGAACGCCATCGACGGGCTGGCCTGCCGGCGGCCGGAAGGGGCGTTCTACACCTACGCCAGCTGCGCCGGCGTGCTGGGCCGCCGCACCCCGGCCGGCCAGCTCCTGGAAACCGATACCGACTTCTGCCAGTACCTGCTGCAGGACCACGACGTGGCCGTGGTGCCCGGCACGGTGTTCGGGCTGGCGCCGTATTTCCGCATCAGCTATGCCACATCGCAGGCGCAGCTGCAGACGGCCTTGGAACGCATCGGCAAGGCGGTTGCGCAGTTGCGCTGATTCCGGAATCGCTGCCCGCCCCAGGCGGGCAGTTCATCGCAGCACCACTTCACAAGGGGAACAAACCATGTTGCGTATTCTGAGTATTGCCGCGGTGGCCGCGGCCAGCCTGAGCGCCGCCTTGCCGGCGGCCGCCCAGGACAAGTGGCCGTCCCATGCCATCACCATCGTCGGGGGCTTCCCGACCGGCGCCGGCACCGACCTGTATTCCCGCAAGCTGGGGCAGGGCCTGACCCAGACGCTGGGCGTGCCCATCGTGGTGGAAAACCGCACCGGCGCCGGCGGCAACGTCGCCTCCGACATGGTGGCGCGCGCCGCGCCCGACGGCTATACGTTCCTGTTCGGCACGGCCGGCACGCATGCGATCAATGCCGCGCTGTACAAGAGCCTGACTTTCGACGTGTGGAAGGATTTCACGCACATCGCCTTGCTGGGCGACGTGCCCAACGTGCTGCTGATCAATCCGCAGAAGCACCCGGACATCAAGACCTGCAAAGACCTGCTGGCGCTGGCCCGCAAGAACCCGGGCAAGATGAACTATTCGTCTACCGGCAACGGCGCGTCGGGCCACCTGGCCGGCGCGCAGTTCACGCACCAGGCCAAGGTCGACATCGTGCACGTGCCGTACCGCGGGCAGGGGCCGGCCATGACGGCGCTGCTGTCGGGCGAGGTCGATTTCTTCTTCAACCAGAGCGCGGCCAGTATCGCGGCGGTGAAATCGGGCCAGGTGCGCGCGCTGGGCGTGACCACGTCCAAACCCATCGAGGCGCTGCCGGGCGTGCCCACCGTGGCCGACGGCTGCGGCCTGCCCGGCTACGAAAGCAGCACCTGGTATGGCCTGTTCGGGCCGGCCAAGCTGCCGGCCGACATCCAGAAGCGCATGAGCGACGCGGTGATCAAGGAAATGTCGACGCCCGAGTTCCAGCGCTGGCTGATCGACGTGCAGGGCATCACCCCGCCGGCCGACCCCAGCCCGGCCGCCTTCGAGCGCGTGCACAAGGCCGACATGAAGCGTTGGGCCGAAGTCGTGAAGCTGTCGGGCGCGAAGGTCGACTGACCCGGCGTGCGGTGGCCATGCCCGCGCGCATGGCCACCCGCCCGGGGCGCCCCGGCGCCGATGCCGGGGCGCCCCGGGGCGTTCAGCCCAGCATCACCACGGCCACGGTCAGCAGGCCCAGCGCCAGGTTGATCGTCACCCAGTTCTTGACCGCGACCATGGCGGCGCCGGCCACCGGCCATTCGCCCGCCTGCACGGCGCGTGCCAGCCGCGGGTACAGCGCGTAGCGGATGTAGCCGAAGATCGCCGTCATCATCAGGCCCAGCAGGGCCATGGCCATCCAGGACGGCGGCATGTGGAAGTTGCCGCCCGATTCGGCGGCCTGGCGCGCCGAGCGGCCGATCATCCAGGCGCCGCTGCCCAGCGCCACGACCACCGCCCACAGCACGGCGTTCAGGAAGCGTCCCAGCACGTCGCGCATCAGCCGCAGCCGCTGGGGCGGTTCCAGGGCCGCGGCCGCCGGGCGCAGGAAACAGTGCGCGAAGATCATGCCGCCCACCCACAGGATGATGGCCAGCAGGTGCGCGAATTTCAGGGCGTTGTAGAACATGAGGGTTCCCGGAAAGCGCGGCGCCCGGGGCGGGCGCCGTCCAGTGCGCATCATATCGCCGCCCGCCACGGCGCCGGCAAATGGACATACACTGCATGGATGCGCCGGCGGCGGGAGGCCGCCGTTGATTCCCTTTTTTCATAGGTTTCAGCCATGCCCAGTTTCGACGTGGTTTCCGAGGTGGACAAGCACGAACTCAGCAACGCGGTCGACCAGGCCAATCGCGAATTGGCCACGCGCTTCGATTTCAAGGGCACCGACGCCAAGTTCGAACTCGAAGGCTACGTCGTCACGCAGGTGGCGCCCAGCGCCTTCCAGCTCAAGCAGATGATCGACATCCTGCGCGGCCGCCTGTCGGCGCGCGGCATCGACGTGCGCTGCCTGGACGTCGCCGATCCGCTCGAGAACCTGGGCGGGGCCCGCCAGAAGATCACCGTGCGCCAGGGCATCGAACAGGCGGTGGCCAAGAAGCTGATCGCTGCCATCAAGGGCGCCAAGCTCAAGGTGGAAAGCCAGATCAACGGCGACAAGCTGCGGGTCAGCGGCAAGAAGCGCGACGACCTGCAAGAGGCCATCGCCCTGCTGCGCAAGACCGACGTCGACTTGCCGTTGCAATACCAGAACTTCCGCGACTGACGCCGCCGCGGCGCGCGCCGCGGAATAAACCGGCCGGCACGGACGTCTGTAGCAGTGCAGCACCCTTTTCCCAGGAGCCCACCATGACTGTCCGTACCGTTACCGTTCGTCGCGCCGCCATCCTGGCCGCGTGCACCCTGTTCGCCGCCGCCGCCCACGCCCAGGCGCCCGTCAAGACCCAGGACGGCCTGCTGGCCAACCCGGCCGGCATGACCCTGTACACGTTCGACAATGACAGCGCCGGCAAGAGCGTCTGCAACGACGGCTGCGCCAAGAACTGGCCGCCCCTGGCCGCCGCCGCTGACGCCAAGCCGCAGGGCGACTACAGCGTCGTCACCCGCGACGACGGCTCGAAGCAATGGGCCTACAAGGGCAAGCCGCTGTACCTGTTCGTGAAAGACGCCAAGCCGGGCGACAAGCAGGGCGACAACGTCAAGAACGTCTGGCACGTCGTCAAGCCCTGACGCCGGCCGGCGGCCCGCATGCGCGCCGAAGACGAAGCGCTGATCGTCGCCTGCATTCCCAGCCTGCGGCGCTATGCCCGCGGGCTGACGGGCGACCGCGAACGCGCCGACGACCTGGTGCAGGACACGCTCGAACGGGCCTGGAGCCGGTTTTCCCGTTGGCAGCGGCGCGGCGAGCTGCGCGCCTGGATGTTCGGCATCATGCACAACCAGTTCATCGACAGTGTGCGCGCCCAGCGCCGCCAGCCCGAGATCCAGGCCGACGCCGAGCTGCCCGAGGTCGCCGTGCGCCCCAGCCAGGCCGATGGCCTGGAAGTGCGCGACCTGGACCGCTGCCTGCTGCAGCTGCCGCCCGACCTGCGGGCGGTGATCCTGCTGGTGGGCGTCGAGGAATTCAGTTATCGCGAGGCGGCGCTGGCGCTGGACGTGCCGGTGGGCACGGTCATGTCGCGCCTGTCGCGCGCGCGTGAGCGCCTGGGGGCGCTGCTGGGCGCGCGGCCGGCCGCCGTGCCCACTTTGCACCGGGTCAAATAAGATGAACGACAAGACGCTACACGCCGTGCCCGGCCCGGGGGCGCCCATTACCGAGGCCGACCTGCATGCCTACGTGGACGGCCAACTGCCCGAGGCGCGGGCGGCCGAAGTGGCCGCCTTCCTGGACCAGCACGCCGAGGCGCGCGCGCGGGTGCAGGGCTGGCGCGACCAGAACCGGCGCCTGCGCGAATGGCTGGCGCCGGTGGCCGACGAGCCCCTGCCGTTGCGCCTGCCGCTGGCGCCGCCGGCTGTGCCGCGCCGCTGGCCGGCGCTGGCCGCCGCCGTGGCCCTGGCCGTGTGCAGCGCGGCGGCGGCCTGGTTCGTGCGCGGCGCGGTCGACGGCCGGCCGTTGCAGGTGGCGGCGGCGCCGGATGCGGCGGCGCGCGTGGCGGGGTTTGCCCACCGCGCCGCGATTGCCCACGCCGTGTATGCCGCCGACGCGCGCCGCCCGGTCGAGATCGGCGCCGACCAGGAACAGGCCCTGGTGACCTGGCTGACCAAGCGCCTGGGCGCGCCGGTGCGCGCGCCCACCCTGGCGCAGGCCGGCTACACCCTGGTGGGCGGCCGCCTGCTGCCCGGCGGGCAGGGGCCGGTGGCGCAATTCATGTATGCCTCGGCCGAAGGCCGGCGGCTGACCCTGTACGTCACCCGCGAGGCCGCGGGCGGAAAGACCGCGTTCCAGTTCGCCCAGGAAGGGCCGGTGCGGGTGTTCTACTGGGTGGACGGCCGCTACGGGTATGCGCTGTCGGGAGAGGTGGACCGCGGCGAGCTGATGCGAGTGTCCACCGAGGTGTACCGGCAGTTGGATGGGCCGACGGGGTAGGTTCTTTTTTTGAGGTGTGGTGGGTTCTTGCGCCGTCCCGCGCCGCCCGGCCAGGCGGGGGCGGCGAAGTCCGTCGGGCTCGGGCGCGCCACCAGGCGCCCTCGGCCTGCTGCGCAGGCTGCCCCGCCGTCCAACCCGCCGCCCCCGCCTGGCCGGACGGCGCGGGACGGGGTGGGTGAGAATCCGGGGCGTCGTTTCTGTGGCGTGGGGGTGTCAGACACCCTGGGACGATGGTCGGAAAATTGTTGCGTGTTCTCTGCGGGGTGTCTGACACCTGCGGTGTGTCTGGGCAAGCTTGGGGCGCCGTCTTTGTGGCTGGGGGTGACATGGGGGCTCTGGGCCAGACACTGCTCTTGCTCGGGCGTCAGGCACTGCTCTTGCTCAGGTGTCTGACACCCCGAAGGGTGTCTGACACCTGCGGTGCGTCTGGGCAAGCTCGGGGTGCTGTCTTGTGGCTGGGGGCGGCATGAGGCTCTGGGCCAGACACTGCTCTTGCTCGGGTGTCTGACACCTGCGATGCGTCTGGGCAAGCTCGGGGCGCTGTCTTTGTGGCTGGGGGCGGCATGAGGCGCTGGGCCAGGCACTGCTCTTGCTCAGGTGTCTGACACCCCGAAGGGTGTCTGACACCCGCCGGCGCAGCCGCTGGCGCCCGGCCGCAGCGGCTAGACCGAGCGTGTGATGCCGCCGTCGATGCGGATGTTCTGGCCGGTGATGTAGCTGGACTGGTCCGAGGCCAGGAAGGCGATCAGGTCGGCCACTTCGTCGGAACGGCCGTAGCGGCCCATCGGGATGCGTTGGCGGCGGTCGTCTTTTTCGGGCAGGCTGTCGATGAAACCGGGCAGCACGTTGTTCATGCGCACGTTGTGGGCGGCGTACTCGTCCGCGAACACCTTGGTGAAGGCGGCCAGCCCGGCGCGGAACACGCCCGAGGTCGGGAACAGCGCCTCGGGCTCGAAGGTGGCGTAGGTCGAGATGTTGACGATCGAGCCGTTGCCCTGCTGCCGCATGATGGGCGCCACCAGCCGCGTGATGCGGATCACGTTCAGCAGGTAGTACTCCATGCCCAGGTGCCAGTCGGCGTCGGGGATGTCCAGCAGCTTGCCCTTGGGGCCGTGCCCGGCGCTGTTGACGACCGCGTCGACGCGGCCCCAGCGCTGGGTGGCGCCGTCGACCAGCCGGGCGATGTCGGCCGGTTCCAGGTTCGAGCCGGTAACGCCCAGCCCGCCCAGCTCGGCGGCCAGCGCTTCGCCCTTGCCGGACGACGACAGGATGGCGACGCGGAAGCCCTCGCCGGCCAGCTTGCGCGCCGCGGCGGCGCCCATGCCGCTGCCGCCGGCGGTGATCAGTGCGACTTTTTCGGTGGACATGTGAATTCCTTCAAATGGGAATGGCTGCGCGGCCGCGCCGGTCGCACCATGATAAACGCTGCTCAGGAAGGCTTGCGGCGTAGCGCGGGCGGGCGCCGCCGCCCGGCCTGCCGGCCGCTGCCCGCGGTGATGCCGGCCGATGCCGTCACGATGGCGGCCACCGCGGCCCATTGCATCAGGGTCAGCGTCTCGCCCAGGAACAGCAGCCCCGACAGCGCCGCGAAGACCGGCTCCAGGCTGAGCAGGGTGCCGAAGATGCGTACCGGCATGCGCGCCAGCACGGTGATTTCCAGCGTGTAGGGCAGCGAACTGGACAGGATGGCCACCCCGATGGCCAGCGGCAGGATGGCGGGCGCGAACAGCGCCGGCCCGGCCTGCGCCAGGCCGAACGGCAGCACCGCCAGCGCCGCCACAGTGGCGGCCAGCGCCACGGTGTGCGTGCCCAGGCGCGTGCCGGCGCGGCGGCCGAACACGATGTACAGCGCCCAGCACAGGCCGGCCGCCAGGGCATAGGCCAGGCCCGCGGGGTCGAGCGTGCGCACGTCGGCCCCGTGCGGCACCAGCAGCAGCAGGCCGGCGGCCGCCAGGGCGATCCAGGCGAAGTCGGCCAGGCGGCGCGACCCCAGCAGCGCCACCGCCAGGGGGCCGGTGAATTCCACCGCCACGGCGATGCCCAGCGGGATGGTGCGCAGCGACAGGTAGAACAGCAGGTTCATGGCGCCCAGCGACAGCCCGTACGCCAGCACCAGGCCCCAGCCCGACGGCGTCATGCGGATGCGCCAGGGCCGGAAGAAGGCCAGCAGCATGACGGCCGAGAACAGCAGCCGCAGCGCCGCCGTGCCTTGCGCGCCCACCATCGGGAACAGGCTCTTGGCCAGCGCGGCGCCCCCCTGCATGGACACCATGGCCACCATCAGCAGCAGGACCGGATAGAGCGGTGGCGAGGACGAAGGCGGGGGCGGGGCGGGCGTGGGCATGCTGCGGGCGGCCGGCCCAGGGATGGCCGGCAGGCTTGCCATTCTACGGCACCGGCCTGGTGCGGCGAGGCGGCCGATTGCAGGCGCGCGCGGGCAGGAGTAGGCTGTGGCCCCTGTCGACAATCGCCCCCCTGTATGGATGCCATGTCCGCTGCCCATCGCCCGCCTGATGCCGATCCTTCCCCGCCCACCTGCTGGGCGCTGTTCACCGGGTTTCTCTGGCTGGGCATGAGCGCATTCGGCGGCGCGCTGCCGCTGGCCCGCCACATGGTGGTCGAGAAGAACGGCTGGCTGTCGTCCGAGGGCTTCACCGAATTGCTGGGCCTGTGCCAGTTCCTGCCGGGCGGCAACATCATCAACATGTCGGTGGCGCTGGGCATGAAGTTCCGCGGCCCCCGCGGCGCGTTCGCCGCGTTGATGGGGCTGATCGCCGCGCCGTCGCTGATCGTGATCTCGCTGGGCGTGGTGTACCAGCGCTACGCCGACGACCCGCGCATCCAGCACCTGTTCGCCGGGCTGGCGGCCGCCGCCGCCGGGTTGCTGATTTCGATGGCGGTGAAGATCGCCTTGCCCTTGCGCGGCAACTGGGCCGGCATCGCGGTGGCGCTGGCCTGCTTCGTGTGCATCGCGGTGCTGCGCCTGCCCCTGCTGCCCACCATGCTGGTGCTGACGCCCCTGAGCATTCTGCTGACCTGGCGGAGGATGCGATGAGCGCCGTGCTGATCTCGCTGCTGGTGATTTTCACGCAGTTGTCGCTGCTGGCTTTCGGCGGCGGCAACACCATCCTGCCCGAAATGCAGCGGCAAGTGGTCGAGGTGCACCAATGGATGTCGAATGCCGACTTCGGCGCGCTGTTCGCGCTGAGCCAGGCCGCGCCGGGCCCCAACCTGATGATCGTCACGCTGGTGGGCTGGCACGTGGCGGGCTGGCAGGGCGCGCTGGTCACCTCCATCGCCAAGTTCGGCCCGTCGTCGCTGCTGACGGCGGTGGCCCTGGGCCTGTGGGAACGCTTCAAGGACAAGCCCTGGCGGCGCGTGGTGCAGGCCGGCATCTTTCCCATGACGGCGGGCCTGATGGCCGCCAGCGCGGCGCTGATCACCGAAGCCTCGGTGCACAGCTGGGTGCTGGGCGCCATCGCCGCGCTGGTGGCCCTGGTCACCAGCCTCAGCCGCGTGCATCCGCTGTGGATGCTGCTGGTGGGGGCCCTGATCGGCCTGACCGGCATCGGGCAGCCCTGAGGCCGCCCGGCCGGTGCGCGGCGCGCGCCAGGCGCGCCGCGTCGTCGCGCTATTCGATGTAGCTCTTGGTGCTGTACAGCTCGACCGGCAGCCGGTGCAGCACCGGCAGGTCGTCCGGGCCCTTGGGCTGCATGTCGATATAGGTCTGCAGCACGTCGGCGTCCAGCACGCCGATGTCCTGCCGGCGCTCGGCGGGCACCTCGGCCAGCGTGCGGTAGCCGTCGCCGCCCGTGGCATTGAAGCTCAGCACGAACAGCTTGTAGGTGCGGGCCGGATCCAGCGGCTGCCATGCGCCGGTGGCGGCATCGCGCACTTCCACGTTCGACACCCGGCTGCCTTGCGGCTGCAGGCTGTTCACGTCGAAGCGCAGGCCGCCGGTGTAGGGATACGGGCCGGTGGTGCCGGTCGGGCCGTACACGGCCTGCAAACCGTCTTCCAGCATGCCGCGCACTTCGGCGCCGGTGACGTCCAGGCGCCACAGCATGTTGCCGAAGGGCAGCACTTCGATCACGTTGGCCGCGGTCACGTTGCCTTGCAACGGGATGCGCACGCCGCCGCCGCTTTGCAAGGTGATGTCGGCGCCGCCGTACTCGGCATTGGCGACTTCCAGGTAGGCCTGCGCCACCAGTTGCTGGATGTCGCCGCCGCGCACGATCACGCTGCCTTCGGCATTGCAGGCGGGGCTGGAACGGCCGTAGTCGGCCGAGGCGGGGCCGCCCGGCACGCGGCGCGAGCACAGTTCGGCGGGCACCGAGGCCACGACGCTGCGGCTGTAGGCATCCACTTCGTCTTTGTAGGGCTGCAGTACCGCGACGGCGTCGGCATCGGGTTGCTGCACGCGCAGGAAGCCGCTGGCCGCGATGTCGGCCTGCATGGCGGCCAGGTCGGCCGGGGCCGGCGCCGCGCCCGCGACGGTCAGGGTATCGCCCACCAGCACGTGCGGCGTGCCGGCGCAGGCCGTGACATCGCCATTGGCGTCGAAGCTGACTTTCAGTTCGCCCACGACCTGGGCGTATTCCCAGGCCTGCACCAGGCAGACGCGCTTGCCGTCCTTGTCGGTCAATTCGGTGGGGTAGGCGCCGGCAGGCGTGCCCACGCCGTAGTCCAGCAACGTGTCGGGGCCCAGCAGCGTGTGGGAATCGCCGCCCACCACCACGTCCACGCCGCTCAGGCCGGCGACGACCTGCTTGTCGTAGGCATAGCCGATGTGGCTCATGACGACGATCTTGTTCACGCCCTGCGCGCGCAAGGCGTCGATCTGCGCCTGCGCCGCTTCGGTCTCGTCCGAGAACACGGTGCCGGGATCGGGGCTGGACGATTGCTGCGTCTTGTTGGCGATGGTCAGGCCGACCAGGCCGATGGACTGCCCGCCGCGCTGCACCGTGATCGACGGCTGCACCCAGCCGGGCGCGCGCGACGGATGCAACGCCGACGCGGCGCCGAAGCTGACGTTGGCGCTGAGCACCGGCGTCTGGCAGGGGCCGGCGTGCAGCAGCTCGATGAAGCGGTGCAGGCTGCTGTCGCCCTTGTCGAACTCGTGGTTGCCCAGTGTCATGGCATCGAAACACACGGTGTTCATCAGGGCCGCGTCGGCCTGGCCCGGTTCGCCAGCGCGGTTGAAGTACAGCGTGCCGGTCATGGCGTCGCCCGCGTGCAGCTTGAGCACATTGGCCGACTGCGCGGCCAGCGCGTCGATGGCGGCGGTGACGCGCGGAAATCCGCCGGCGTCGACACTGGTGGCGGTGGCGGTGTCGGCGGCATTTTTCAGCTGCAGCGTCTTGGCCTTGCTGTCCAGGTTGGAGTGATGGTCGTTGATGTGCAGGATGGTCAGCTCCATCGGCCGGCTGGCTGCCGGCGGCGTCGACGGCGCGTCGTCGTCATCGTCGCTGCCGCTGCCGCAGGCGGCCAGCAGGGCCAGGCCGCTCATCATCAGGATTCTGGTGGGGATCTTCCAGCTTTTCATGGCGCCGCGTGCCTCGGTGTGGGGATGCCGAATGATTCAGGACGCAGATGACGACGCGATGAATGCGCGCGAGCCTTTGCGCGCTTGCACGGGGGAAGGGTAGCGGGGTTCGGGTCAGCCGGCCGCGGCCAGCCGCCACAGCGTGGTGATTTCCGCCGCGCGCGCCGCGTGCAGCGGGTCGCCGGGGTCGGCGGCGCGCGGATGCGTGGGGCGCGCGTCCAGGCGGCCGGCGACGCGCAGCCCGGCCTGGGCGATCAGGGCCGGCAGTTCGTCGCGCCCGCGCAGCCCCAGGTGTTCGGCCAGGTCGGACAGGATCAGCCAGCCTTCGCCCTGCGGCGCCAGGTGCGCCGCCAGGCCTTGCAGGAAGCCGCGCAGCATGCGGCTGTCGGGGTCGTAGATAGCGTATTCCACCGGCGCGCTGGGCCGCGCCGGCAGCCAGGGCGGGTTGCAGACCACCAGCGGCGCCCGGCCATCGGGGAACAGGTCGGCCTGCACGACCTGGACGCGATCCTGCACGCCCAGGCGCGCCAGGTTGTCGCGCGCGCATGCCAGCGCGCGGGGATCCTGATCGGTGGCGACGACGCGCTCGATGCCGCGCCGCGCCAGCACCGCGGCCAGCACGCCGGTGCCGGTGCCGATGTCGTAGGCCAGCGCCGGCTGCCCGCCGGGCAGCGGCGCGCGCGCCACCAGGTCGACGTATTCGCCGCGCACCGGCGAGAACACGCCGTAGTGCGGATGGATGCGCGCATCCAGCGCGGCGATGGGCACGCCTTTCTTGCGCCATTCGTGCGCGCCGATGATGCCCTGCAGTTCGCGCAGCGACGCCAGGTACGGGCCGGTGGCCGGGCCGTAAGCCTGCAGGCAGGCCTGGCGGGCGTCCGGGGCGCGGCGCAGGGCCACGCCATGGTCGGCGTCGAAGGGCAGCAGCAGGCTGCCCAGCAGGCGCGCGCGTTGGGATTGGGCCTGCCGGTGGCGGTTGAAGGCGTCCAGCGGCGTGGCGGCGGGCTTGCGAGGCTTCTTGTCGATGCGCCGCGCCAGGGCCTGCAGCAGTTGCCGCGCGTTGTGGAAGTCGCCCCGCCACAGCAGGTGGGTGCCTTCGCAGACCAGCCGATAGGCGGCGTCGGCCGACAGCGTGTCGTCGGCCGGCTGGATCCGGGCCGGCGGCAGCGCGGCCGATTCCGAGCGCCATTGGGCGCTGTGGGGCTGGCCGGATTCGGTCCAGTGGACGAGAGGCAGGGGGGACATGCAGGCGATGGGGAACGGATAGCCTGCAATGTAGCAGCTTCCGTGCGATGGGGGGCGGGGGCTTGGCGGGGGTTGCTTGGTGTCAGACACCCATGGCACTACCTTAGGACCAGCCTGGGCGTAGCCAGGTGTCTGACTCCCGCGCAGCGAGTGTCAGACATCGATCGGTCAGCAGCCTGTGCATCAGTCGGTGTCAGACACCCTTCGGGGTGTCTGACACCCATGGCGCGGCCTGCCAGGCGCCCGGCCCGAATCGAGATGGCCAGCGCGAGCCTCAGGCCGGCTGGGCAGGCGTCAACCGCGCGCGATTGCGGGTGACGGCCTCCAGCACGATGTCGTGCAAGCGGATGTCGCCGGCCTGGCCATCCGCGTGCTGGGTCAGGAAGTCCAGCAGCGCGTTGCGCATGCGGGGCTCCCATGATTTCTGGATATGGTTGGCGATGCCTTCCAGCGCTTCTTCGCGGTCGGGCAGGGCATCGAAGAAGTCGCCGATGCGGTTGGCCATGCGGATCAGGTTGGCGATGTCCATGGGCGTCAGGGCTGGATGCGTTCGGGGTGGGAGTAGATGGCGGCGTCGGCGTTGCGCACGAAACCCAGCAGCGCCACGTTGGTGTTCTGGGCGACGCGGATGGCCAGCGCCGTGGGCGCCGAGACGGCCGCCAGGATGCCGATGCCGGCGGCGGCGCATTTCTGCACCATTTCGTAGCTGGCGCGGCTGGACACCAGCGCCAGGCCGCCGCCCGGGGCCATGCCCTGGCGCGCCAGGGCACCCACCAGCTTGTCCAGCGCGTTGTGGCGCCCCACGTCTTCGCGCACCAGGTGCACGCGTCCGCCGGCGTCGGCCCAGGCGGCCGCGTGGGTGGCGCCGGTGATGTCGTGCAGCGCCTGGCTGGCGCGCATGGCGCGCATCGCGCGCAGCACCGCCTGCAGCGCCACGGCCGGGGCGTCGGGCACGGCGGGCAGCTGGCGCAAGACTTCGGGCAGGGTCTCGACCCCGCACAGGCCGCAGCCGGTGCGCCCGGCCATGGCGCGCCGGCGCATCTTGAGCCGCGCGGCGCAGGCGCTGGAGATTTCCACCTGCACCACGATGCCGTTGAACTGCGGCACCACGTCGATGCCGCGCACGTCGGCGGGCCTGTCGACAATGCCCTCGGTCAGCGAAAAGCCCAGCGCGAAGTCTTCCAGGTCGGCCGGCGAGGCCAGCATCGTGGCGTGGCTGATGCCGTTGTATTCCAGCGCCACCGGGGTTTCCTCGGCGACCCGGTCGGTTTGCGTGGCGGCGCCGACCAGGCCGCCGCGCACGCGCAGCACGGCGGCCTCGGCGCAGTCGGCGCGGGCGGGTTCGGGATGGTTCAGGCGGTCCATGCGGGGCATTCCATCGCGGGCCTACTTGCCGCTGGCCACGGCCTCGGTTTCCCGGGCGCGTTCGTGCAGCAGCTTCTGCTGGATATCGGCAAAGCGCGACCACTGCCGCTGCCATTCCGACGGTTGCGAGACCCGCATCACCTGCACGGCCGTGACCTTGTACTCGGGGCAGTTGGTGGCCCAGTCGGAACTGTCGGTGGTGACCACGTTGGCGCCCGACTCGGGGAAGTGGAAGGTGGTGTACACCACGCCCGGCTGCACCCGGTCGGTCAGGGTGGCGCGCAGCACCGTTTCGCCGGCGCGGCTTTGCACGCCCACCCAGTCGCCTTCGACGACGCCGCGGTCTTCGGCGTCCTGCGGGTGGATCTCGAGCACGTCTTCGCTGTGCCAGGCCACGTTGGGGGTGCGGCGGGTCTGCGCGCCGACGTTGTACTGCGACAGGATCCGGCCCGTGGTCAGCAAGAGCGGGAACTTGCGCGTGCTGCGTTCATCCGAGGGTATGTACTTCGTTATCATGAATTTCCCCTTGCCGCGCACGAATTCATCGATGTGCATGATGGGCGTGCCGTCTGGCGCGGCCTCGTTGCAGGGCCACTGCAGGCTGCCCAGGCGGTCCAGCTTGGCGTAGCTGACGCCCGCGAAGGTGGGCGTCAGCCGCGCGATCTCGTCCATGATCTCGCTGGGGTGGCGGTAGTCCATGGGGTAGCCCAGCGCGTTCGACAGCGCCACGGTCACTTCCCAGTCGGACTTGCCGTTGCGCGGTTCCATGATCTTGCGCACCCGCGAGATGCGGCGCTCGGCGTTGGTGAACGTGCCGTCCTTTTCCAGGAACGACGAGCCGGGCAGGAACACGTGCGCGTACTTGGCGGTCTCGTTCAGGAACAGGTCCTGCACCACGATGCATTCCATGGCGGCCAGCGAGGCGGCCACGTGCTGGGTGTTGGGGTCCGATTGCACGATGTCTTCGCCCTGGCAGTACAGGCCCCGGAAGCTGCCGGCCAGGGCGGCTTCGAACATGTTCGGAATGCGCAGCCCCGGCTCGGATTGCAGCGTCACGCCCCAGTCGGCCTCGAATTGCGCGCGCACGGTCGAGTCCGACACGTGCCGGTAGCCCGGCAGCTCGTGCGGGAACGAGCCCATGTCGCACGAGCCCTGCACATTGTTCTGGCCGCGCATCGGGTTCACGCCCACGCCCTCGCGGCCCACATTGCCGGTGGCCATGGCCAGGTTGGCGATGGCCATGACGGCGGTAGAGCCCTGGCTGTGCTCGGTCACGCCCAGGCCGTAGTAGATGGACCCGTTGCCGCCGGTGGCGTACAGGCGGGCGGCGCCGCGCACGCGCTCGGCCGGCACGCCGGTGACGGCCTCGGTGGCTTCGGGCGAGTGTTCGGGGCGCGCCACGAATTCGCGCCATTCGTTGAAGGCCTTGGCTTCGCAGCGCGCGGCCACGAAGTCTTCGTCGACCAGTTGCTCGGTGACGATGACATGCGCCAGCGCCGTCAGCAGCGCCACGTTGGTGCCGGGGCGCACCGGCAGGTGGTAGTCGGCCTTGATGTGCGGCGAATCGACCAGCTCGATGCGGCGCGGGTCGATCACGATCAGCCGCGCGCCCTGGCGCAGGCGGCGCTTCAGCCGCGAGGCGAACACCGGGTGGGCGCTGCTGGGGTTGGCGCCCATCAGGATGACCACGTCGGTGTGCATGACCGAGTCGAAGGTCTGCGTGCCGGCCGATTCGCCCAGGGTCTGCTTCAACCCGTAGCCGGTGGGCGAATGGCATACCCGGGCGCAGGTGTCGACGTTATTGGTGCCGAAGGCGGCGCGCACCAGCTTCTGCACCAGCCAGGTTTCTTCGTTGGTGCAGCGCGACGACGTGATGCCGCCGATGGCGTCGCGCCCGTGCTCGGCCTGGATGCGGCGGAACTCGGACGCGGCGTAGTCGATGGCTTCTTGCCACGAGACTTCGCGCCACGGGTCCGTGATGCGCTGGCGGATCATGGGCTTGAGCACGCGTTCCTTGTGGGTGGCGTAGCCCCAGGCGAAGCGGCCCTTGACGCAGGCGTGGCCGCGGTTGGCCTGGCCGTCTTTCCAGGGCACCATGCGCACCACTTCCTGGCCCTTCATTTCCGCCTTGAAGCCGCAGCCCACGCCGCAGTAGGCGCAGGTGGTGATCACCGAGTGCTCGGCCTGGCCCATCATGATGACCGTCTTTTCCTGCAGGGTCGACGTGGGGCAGGCCTGCACACAGGCCCCGCACGACACGCATTCGCTGTCCAGGAAGGATTGGTCCTGCCCGGCCGCGACGCGCGAGGCGAAGCCCTTGCCCGAGATCGTCAGCGCGAACGTGCCCTGGGTTTCCTCGCAGGCGCGCACGCAGCGGTTGCACACGATGCACTTGGACGGGTCGTACGAGAAATACGGGTTCGAGGCGTCGGTGGCGTCCTGCAGGTGGTTGGCGCCTTCGTAGCCGTAGCGCACCGCGCGCAGCCCCACCACGCCGGCCATGTCCTGCAATTCGCAGTCGCCGTTGGCCGGACAGGTCAGGCAGTCCAGCGGGTGGTCGGAGATATACAGTTCCATCACGCCGCGGCGCAGTTCGTGCAGCTTGGGCGTTTCGGTGTGCACCACCATGCCGTCTTCGGCGGGCGTGGTGCACGACGCCGGATAGCCGCGCCGCCCGTCGATCTGCACCAGGCACAGCCGGCACGAGCCGAAGGGCTCCAGGCTGTCGGTGGCGCACAGCTTGGGAATGTTGATGCCAGCCTCGGCCGCGGCGCGCATCACCGACGTGCCTTCGGGCACCGAGATTTCCTGGCCATCGACGGTCAGTGTGACGAGCCGGGCGGCGGTGCGGGCGGGGGTGCCCAGGTCGCGGTCGCGCTTGATGACGGTTTCGAGCATGGCGGATCTCGTTCAGGTCGGGTGGGCGGCCGTCTGCGCGGCCACGCCGAAGTCTTCGGGAAAGTGGTTCAGGGCCGACAGCACGGGGTAGGGCGTCATGCCCCCCAGCGCGCACAGCGAGCCGCCCAGCATGGTGTCGCACAAGTCGCGCAGCAGGTGCACCTGTTGTTCGTGCTGCGGGCCGCGCGTGGCGATCTTGTCCAGCGTCTCGACCCCGCGCACGGCGCCGATGCGGCACGGCGTGCACTTGCCACAGGATTCGACCGCGCAGAATTCCATGGCGTAGCGCGCCATGCGGGCCATGTCGACGGTGTCGTCGAAGGCCACGATGCCGCCGTGGCCCACCATGGCCGAGATGCCGGCGTAGGCTTCGTAGTCCAGCGGCACGTCCCATTGCGATTCGGGCAGGTAGGCGCCCAGTGGTCCGCCCACCTGTACCGCGCGCAGCGGCCGGCCCGAGGCGCTGCCGCCGCCGAAGTCGACCAGCAGCTCGCGCAGCGTCAGGCCGAAGGCGGCCTCGACCAGCCCGCCGCGCTTCAGGTTGCCGGCCAGCTGGAACGGCAGCGTGCCGTGCGACCGGCCCACGCCGTAGTCGCGGTAGTACGCCGCGCCGCGCGCCAGGATGATGGGCACCGATGCTAGCGAGATGACGTTGTTGATGACGGTGGGCTGGCCGAACAGCCCGGCGATGGCCGGCAGCGGCGGCTTGGCGCGCACCACGCCACGCTTGCCTTCCAGGCTTTCCAGCAGCGAGGTTTCCTCGCCGCAGATATAGGCCCCGGCGCCCACGCGCACTTCCAGGTCGAAGCGCCGGCCGCTGCCCTGGATGTCGTCGCCCAACCAGCCGGCGCCGCGCGCCTGCGCGATGGCCTGGTTCAGCGTCGCGATGGCATGGGGGTATTCCGAGCGCACGTAGATGTAGCCGTAGGTGGCCTCGACCGCCAGGCCGGCGATGGCCATGCCTTCGATCAGCACGTACGGGTCGCCTTCCATCAGCAGGCGGTCGGAATACGTGCCCGAGTCGCCTTCGTCGGCGTTGCACACGATGTACTTTTGCGGCGCCGGCGTGGTCAGCACGGTCTTCCACTTGATGCCGGTGGGGAAGGCCGCCCCGCCGCGCCCGCGCAGGCCGGACGCGGCGACCTCGTCGACGATCTGCTGCGGCGTCATCGCCAGCGCGCGCTGCAAGCCTTGCAGGCCGCCGTGCGCCAGGTAGTCGTCGGTGGACAGCGGGTCGGTGATGCCGACGCGCGCGAACGTCAGGCGCTGCTGCCGCTTCAGGTAGGGGATGTCTTCGGTCGGGCCGTGGCACAGCGCGTGCGGGGCGCCCTGCAGCCAGCCGGCCTCGAACAGGCCCGCCACGTCTTCGGGCTGCACCGGCCCGTAGGCGATGCGGCCGGCCGGGGTGGCGACTTCGGCCAGCGGTTCCAGCCACAGCAGGCCGCGCGAGCCGTTGCGCACCAGCTGCACGGCCACGCCGTGGCGCTGCGCTTCGCGCTCGATAGCCTGGGCCACCGCGTCGGCGTCCATCGCCAAGGCGGCCGCGTCGCGCGGCAGGTAGATAGTGACCGGGGCGCTCATGGCTGCACCCCCGTATCGTGCTGCGCGGCGCGGTCGAGCAGGCGGCCGAGCTTGTCGGGGGTGACGCGCGCATGCGGCTGCCCGTCCAGCATGACGGCGGGCGACTGGGCACAGAGCCCCAGGCAATAGACCGGTTCGAGCGTGAAGGCGCCGTCGGCGGTGGTGCCGTGGAAGTCGCAGCCCAGCGCCTGGCGGGCGTGCTCGGCCAGGCGTTCGCCGCCCATGGCCTGACAGGATTCGGCGCGGCATACTTCCAGCACGTGCCGGCCCGCGGGTTCGGTGCGAAAGTGCGGGTAGAAAGTCAGCACGCCGTGCACTTCGGCGCGCGACAGATTCAGGGCCTCGGCGATGGCGGGCACCGCGTCGGCCGGGATACAGCCCAGTTCGTCCTGGACGGCATGCAGGATGGGCAGCAGGGCGCCGGGCTGGTCTTTCAGGCGCGCGGCCGCGCGGGCGGCCGCGGCCACCGCGGGCGACCCGGATTGGCGCGCGTCCGACAGGGCCTGGTCGCCGCCGCGGGCGCCGGCGTTGCCGGGCGGGTTCGGCTGGGCCTGGGGCGTGGGCATGGCAGTCTCCTGGTAGCGGCCCCCGTGGCGGCAGGCCGTGTCGCTGTTCTTGTTGCGGGCCTGGGCGCTTCATAATATGCTTTTAAAAACATATTAATCAGCAGGCTTCGCTGGATGGGCGTACTCTAAACGCCAAATTTCGTCCGTTCAATAAGAAATAAATGACATATAAGTTCCGCATCGGGCTACGGCCGCAATGGCTGCTGGAAGGCGACGCCGAACAGCCCAGCCAGCCCCTGCACGACATGCTGTCGTTGCTGTCGGCCATCGACGCCACCGGCAACATCGCCGGCGCCTGCCGCGCCTGTGGGCTGTCGTACCGCCATGCCTGGGGGGTGCTGCGGCGCTTCGAGGCGCTGTTCGGCACGCAGTTGCTGATCACCCGGCGCCGCCAGGGCACGCAGCTCTCGCCGTTCGCGCAGCGCCTGCTGTGGGCCAACCGCCGCATCGAGGCGCGCCTGATGCCCACCCTGGAAAGCCTGGCGTCCGAGCTGCAGGAAGAACTGGAAAAACTGCTGCCCGAAGCCATGCCGCACCTGCGGCTGCACGCCAGCCACGGTTTCGCGGTCGAGGCCCTGATGCAGCATATGGGCGGGCGCCAGCCCGGCCTGGAACTGCGCTACCGCACGGCCATCGAGGCGCTGGCCTCGCTGGAGCGCCACGAATGCGACCTGGCCGGCTTCCAGGTTCCCAGCGGCACCTTCGAGGCGCCCATCATGGCGCGCTATGCGCAGTGGCTGTCGCCCGACGACTACCTGCTGATCCACCTGGCCGAGCGCAACACCGGCCTGTTCGTGGTGCAGGGCAACCCCAAGCGCATCCGCGGCATGGCCGACCTGGCCCGCCCCGACGTGCGGTTCGTGAACCGGCAGATCGGTTCCAGCACCCGCTACCTGGTGGGCCTGATGCTGGAGCAGGCCGGCGTGTCCATCGGCGATGTGCAGGGCTACGAAACCAACGAATTCACCCACATGGCCATCGCCGCGCACATCGCCAGCGGCATGGCCGACACCGGCGTGGGCGTCGAGACGGCGGCCTGGCGCTTCGGGCTGGATTTCATCCCGCTGGTGCGCGAACGCTATTTCTTTGCCATCCGCCGCACTTCGCTGGATACGCCGGCCATGCAGGATCTGCTGGGCATCATGCGCGGCCGCGAATATCTTTCCTATGTCAGCCAACTGGTCGGCTACGACGCCACCGACACCGGGCGGCTGCAGACCCTGCCCGAGGCCTTCGGCTGACGGCGCCCAGGCGACGATATTGCGCGATATGATGTGCCGATGAGCAAAGTCATTTTCCTGGCCGAGCATTCCGCGCAGCGTGCGCCGCAGCTGCCGCAGGCGGCTTTGCCGGCCGCCGGGCAACCCGCGCTGGACACCCGCGCGCGTCCCATGCGCGACCTGCGCATCTCGGTCACCGACCGCTGCAATTTCCGCTGCACCTATTGCATGCCGCGCGAAGTGTTCGACGGCAACTACGCGTTCATGCCGCACTCGGCGCTGCTGTCGTTCGAGGAAATCACCCGGCTGGCGCGCCTGTTCGCGCAATTGGGGGTCGAGAAAATCCGCCTGACTGGCGGCGAGCCGCTGCTGCGCAAGAACATCGAATCCCTGATCGCCATGCTGGCCGAGCTGCGCACGCCCGCCGGCCGCCCGCTGGAACTGACCCTGACCACCAACGGCACGCTGCTGCAGCGCAAGGCGGCGGCGCTGAGGCAGGCCGGCCTGACGCGCGTCACGGTCAGCCTGGACGCGCTCGACGCCGACATGTTCGCGCGCATGAGCGACAGCACCTTCACGCCCGACGACGTGCTGCGCGGCATCGACGCCGCGGCCGGGGCCGGCCTGGCGCCGGTGAAGGTCAACATGGTGGTGCGCCGCGGCCTGAACGACAACCAGATCTTGCCGATGGCGCAGCGCTTTCGCCATACTGGTCACGTGCTGCGCTTCATCGAATACATGGACGTGGGCACCACCAACGGCTGGAACCTGCAGGAAGTGATGCCCAGCGGCGACGTGCTGCGCCTGATCGGCCAGCAGCATCCGCTGCGGGCGCTGGAAACCGAGACCATGGGCCGCGTGGCCGAGCGCTGGGCATATGCCGACGGCGGCGGCGAGATCGGTGTCATATCCAGTGTCACCCATGCCTTTTGCGGCGGCTGTACGCGCGCGCGCCTGTCGCCGGAAGGCAAGATCTTCCTGTGCCTGTTCGCGTCGCATGGGTACGACCTGCGCGAACTGTTGCGCGGCGGCGCCGACGACGAACAGGTCGCGCGCGCACTGGCGGGCATCTGGGCCGGGCGCGACGACCGCTATTCCGAATTGCGCGGGCAGGGCCTGCCCGCCGGCCACGGCGACCGCAAGGTCGAGATGAGCTACATCGGCGGCTGAACGCCTGCCGGCGCGGTCGGCGGCGACGCGCCGTGAAGCGCCGCCAGGCGCCGGCCTATTCGCTCAGGTATTGCCGGATGCGCGCCTTCAGGCCGGGCCGCGATGCCGAACCGGCCAGGGCGGCCATGTCGGCGTCGTTCTGGTTCGTGTCCAGCACGCCGTACAGGGCGGCACGCGTGGGCGCATCCAGCGCCTGGGATACCTGGCCCGCTTGCTGCCGCAGGCCCGGCCATGCGTCCTGGGCCGCGATCTGGGCCACGAACCCGATATGCTCGGCCTCGGGCGCGTCGAACGTGCGCGCGCTACCCAGGATGGACAGCGCCCGCGCCGCGCCGACGATATTGCGGAACCGCCGCGTGCCCAGCACCAGGCCGAATTTCAGCCCCGGCATGCGAAAGCTGGCGCCGGGATCGCAATAGCGCAGCTTGCAGGCCGCGAACAGGTCCACCCCCGCGCCGAAATTACGGCCATGCGCCAGCCCCACCGTCAGGCTGGGCGAGCCCGCCACGCGTTGCAGCAGGGTCTCGATGCGCACCATGCGCAGCAGCAGGTCGCCGTCGCTCTGGTCTTCGTAGCCGGTGAAGTCGAAGCCGGCGCTGAAGTTCTTGCCCGCGCCCTGGAACACCAGCAGGGGAACCTGCCGCGCATGGGCGTCGTCGACGGCGTCGATCAGCGCCTCGACCAGTTCGCCGGACAGCGCGTTGCGCTTGTCGGGCCGGTTCAGGGTGAAGGTCCAGGCCTGGGGTTGCCTGTCGATGGCCAGCGTGTCGTCGGGCATGGCGCTTATTCCGTGGCGCGGGCGGCGAGTTCGGACAGCACTTCGGCGTTGTGCTCGCCCAGCGCGGGCGGGCGGCGCGACACCTGCGCCGTGTGCCCGTCGAAGCGGATGGGCGAGGCGAAGGTGCGCGTCTGCGCGCCGTTGGGCAGCGTCAGGTCCTGCACCCATTGCATGTGGTCGACCTGGGGGTCGGCCAGCACGTCGGAATAGTCGTTGATCGGCGCGCAAGGCACGCCGGCCTGCCGGAACCTGCCCAGCCAGGTGTCGGCATCGGCGTCGGCGAACAGGCCTTCCAGGATGTCGCGCAGGGCGTCCTGGTTGGCGGCGCGCAGGCCGGTATTGGCGAAGCGGGCATCGGCGTACAGGTCGGCGCGGCCGATGACGTCGCAGACCGATTTCCACAGCGAATCGTTGCCGGCGGCCATGCCGAAATAGCCGCCCTGGCAGCGGAACACCTGGTACGGCGCATTGCGCGGATGAGCCGAGCCCAGCTTGACGGGATCGATGCCGGTGCCGAAATACTGCGAGGTCTGCAGCGCGGCGATGCCCAGCGTGGCGCCCAGCATCGAGATGTCGACATGGGTGCCTTGCTGCGTGGCCTGCGCGGTGCGCAGCGCGGCGACCACCGAGAAGGCGCCGTACAGCCCGGCGGTGAAGTCGCAGACCGGCACGCCGCACTTGACCGGCGCGCCGTCGGCCTCGCCGGTGACGCTCATCAGGCCGCTCATGGCCTGCAAGGTCAGGTCGAAGCCGCCTTCCTGGCTGCGCGGGCCGCTTTGGCCATAGGCCGAGATCGAGCAATACACCAGCTTCGGGTTGCGCTCGGACATGGCCTGGTAGCCCAGGCCCAGGCGGTCCATGACGCCGGGGCGGTTGTTTTCGATCAGGATGTCGGCCTGCGCGATCAACTGCGCCGCCAGCTGTTTGTCGGCCTCGTCTTTCAGGTTCAGCGTCACCGACCGCTTGTTGCGGTTGAGCGAGGCGAAGTTCTCGCTGTAGCCGTCGGTGATGGGCGACCAACTGCGCAGCGTGTCACCCGTGCCGGGCGGCTCGATCTTGACCACGTCGGCGCCCATGTCCGCCAGCAGCATGCCGCAAAACGGCCCGGCCGCGACATTGCAGATTTCGATGACCCGTACACCCTCGAGGGTGGATTGCTGCTTCATTGATGCTCCCGTGGGCCGGCCGGGCGGCCCGCATTCCGAATTTCATTGACGCCTGGCATGTTATATGGGAGCCTACAAAAAATCAAATAGTAGAATTTCAATCCTAATATTTGGGACTGCTTCGACGCATACAATGGCTCGCGTAGCAGAATCCGGCGGCGCTCTTCATGGACAAGACTCTACTCAAGGGATTGATGGTGCTCGAAACCGTCAGCAAGCTCGGCGGCCGCACACCCGGCCTGGACGAGGTCGCGGCGATGTGCGGGCTGTCGCGCAGCAACGCGCATCGCACCTTGCAGACGCTGGCCCACGCCGGATACATCGCGCGCGACCAGGATTCGGGCGGATACCGCAGCACGCTGAAAATGTTCGAGCTGGGCGCCCGCCAGCTGGCCAGCATGGATGTCCGCACGCTGGCGCTGCCATTGATGCGCGCGCTGGCGCTGCAGACCGGCGAAACCGTGCACCTGTCGGTGCTCGACGGACTCGACGTGGTCTATATCGACAAGATCGACAGCGCCCAGCCCATCCAGGCGTATTCGGTCATCGGCGGGCGTGCGCCGGCCTATGCCGTGGCCACCGGCAAGGCGCTGCTGGCTTTCCAGCAGGCCGACTACCTGTCGCACTACAAGAGCCTGCTACATGCGCACACGCGCAAGACGCACGCCACCGAGGCGACGCTGCGGCAGGAATTGGCCGACGTAGCCCGGCAGGGCTATGCCATCAACCGCGGCGAATGGCGCGAGGCCATCGGCGGGGTGGCCAGCCCGATTTTCAGCGGGCTGGAACGGCCCGTGGCGGCGCTGGGGATTTCCGGCCCGCTGGAACGCCTGGCGCCGGCGAAGATGAAGCAGTATGTGCCGCTGATCCAGCAGGCCGCCGCCGCCATTTCGCGGCAACTGGGCTACCACGGGCCGCTGGCCGCCGCCGGCGCGCAGGCCTGAGCGCGCGCGTCGGCCCCGCACCAGCGGGGCCGCTGGCTGGGGGCGCCGGCACCGCGCCGGAACCCCGCGGTATCAGGCCAGCCAGTGCGCCACGTCGTAGTACGGCACCACGTCGCCGTCGCGCACCGCCACGCCCGCGGGCAGTCGCGCCAGGCCGGTGGCCCAGGGCATGGAACTGATGACCGAGGAATCCTGGTTGGGGTAGGGCACCAGTTCGGGCGCGGCGCCGGCTTCCTGGCGCCATTGCACGCGCAGGAATTCCTCGCGGCTGTCCTGGCGCGGCTGTTCGGTGCGCAGCGGCGCGGCGCCCACCGGCGGGAATAGCGTCGCCCGGCCCTGCATGCGGCGCACCAGCGGCGACACCAGCATCGCGTACACGGCATACACCGACACTGGGTTGCCGGGCAGGCACACCACCGGCTTGCCATCGATGTGCGCCAGCGCCACCGGCTTGCCCGGCTTCATGCGCACCTTCCACAGGGCCAGCTTGCCGCCCAGCGATTCCAGCACCGGCTTGACCAGGTCTTTCTCGCCCACCGAGACCCCGCCGATGCTCAGCAGCAGGTCGCAATCGGCCAGGATGGTGCGCACCGCGGCGCGCAGGTCGGGTTCGTTGTCGCGCGCGTGCAGCACGTGCACGGCGTGCGCGCCGGTCTTTTGCACCAGGGCCGCCAGCATGGGGCCGTTGCAGTTGTAGATCTGCTGCGCGGCGCGCTCGGCGCCCGGGGGCACCAGCTCGTCGCCGGTGGTCAGGATGCCGATGCGCAGCCGGTCGTGCACCTGCACGTGGGTCAGCCCCTGCGAGGCCAGCAGCGCGATGTGCGCGGCTTCCAGCAGCGTGCCGGCCGCCAGCAGGGGCTGGCCGGCGGTGGTGTCCATGCCGCGCTGGCGCACGAATTGCCCCGCCGCCGGCGGTTGCAGGATTTGCACCTGGCCGTCGGTTTCGCGGGTGTTTTCCTGGATGACCACCGTGTCGGCGCCCGGCGGGATCAGGCTGCCGGTGAACAGGCGCGTGGCCTGGCCGGGCAGCTGGGGTTGCGGCATGTCGCCGGCGTAGCAGCGTTGCTGGATGGGCAGCACGACATCCGGTTGGTAGTCGGCGTAGCGGATGGCATAGCCGTCCATGGCGCTGTTGTCGGCCGGGGGCAGGTCGAGCGTGGCGGACATGTCTACGGCCAGCACGCGCCCGACCGCATCGGCCAGGGCAACCAGTTGCAGGCGGCCCGGCGGCTTGGCGGCTTGCGCCAGCAGCGCCTGGGCGCGGTCGAAATCGAGCAGGGCGTCGTTCATTCGGTATCGGCCTCGCGGAACAGGGTCGCGAAATTGCAGGGTTGGTGCGTGCTGTCGAGCTGTTCGCGCAGGATGTGCGTCCAGGCCGTCTGGCAGGCGTGGTTCGAGCCGGGCATGCAGAAGATCAGGGTGTGGTTGGCCATGCCGGCCAGCGCGCGGGCCTGGATCGACGAACTGCCGATCTCGGCGAACGACACCTGGCGAAACAGCGCCTCGAACCCGGCGATTTCGCGATCGAGCAGCGGCAGCACCGCTTCGGGCATGCCGTGGCGGTGGCCGAAGCCGGTGCCGCCGGAGGCCAGGATGACCTGCACGGCCGGGTCGGCGATCCAGTCGCTGAGCACGCGGCGGATCTGGTAGAGGTTGCTTTTGACGATGTCGCGGCGCACGCAGCTGTGGCCGGCCTGCGCCAGGCTTTCGGCCAGCAGGTTGCCCGACGTGTCGTTGCCTGCGGTGCGCGTGTCGCTGACGGTCAGGACGGCGCAGGCCAGGGATATTTTCTTTTCCAGCGCCTTCATGTGGGTTCCTTGGGGGGCGTGCCGGCATCCCAGGCCTGGGTGCGGTCGTGGTCGGCCTCGCGTTGCTCGACCCAGAAGCTGCGGCCGCCGGACAGGGTTTCGCGCTTCCAGAAGGGCGCCCGGGTTTTCAGGGCGTCGATCATGTATTCGCAGCCGCGGAAGGCGTCGCCGCGATGCGCGCTGGCCGCCGCCACGAAGACGATCTGGGCGCTGCGCGACAGGGCGCCCACCCGATGGGCGATGACGGTGCCGGCCAGGTTCCAGCGCTGGCGCGCCGTGTCGGCGATTTCGCCGAGCTCGCGTTCGCACATGCCGGGATAGTGTTCGAGATACAGCGTTTCGGTGGCCTGGCCGGGGGCGAAGTCGCGCACGTAGCCGGTGAAGGTGACGATGGCGCCGGCCTCGGCGCCGACCTGCTCGCGCAGGCGCGCCAGCAGGGCCGCGCTGTCGAAGTCGGCTTCCTGGACGTGGATCATGGCATCAGCCTCCGGTGACCGGCTCGAAGATGGCCACTTCGTCGCCCGGCCGGATCGGCGCCGACGGCTTGGAATGGGTCTGGTTGATGGCCAGCTTCAGGCGCGCGGCCGGCTCCAGCTGCGGATAGCGGGCCTGCAGGGCGTCGAGCAGCTGGGCGCCGGTGGACGGCTCGGCCAGTGGCCAGGCCTCGCCGCGCTTGCCGACCAGTTCGGCGATGCGGGCGAAGTACAGCAAGTTAATGGTTGCGCCACTCACCGCTTTTGCCTCCTGCCTTGTATTCAAGGCGTACGTGTTCGATGACGATGCCCTTGTCGGCCGCCTTGCACATGTCGTAGATGGTGAGCGCGGCCACGCTGGCCGCGGTCATGGCTTCCATTTCGACGCCGGTCTTGTACTGGGTGCGGCAGGTGGCGCGAATCTCGACCGTGTGGGCGGCGTCGTCCAGCGCGAACTCGATGCCCACGAAGGCCAGCGGCAGGCTGTGGCACAGCGGGATCAGCTCGGCGCAGCGCTTGGCCGCCAGCACGGCCGCCACGCGGGCGGTGTTCAGGACTTCGCCCTTGCCCTGGCCGGGCTGGGTCAGCAGGCCATAGGCGACGGCATTCATGCGCACGGCGCCGCGCGCGATGGCGATGCGGTCGGTGTCGGACTTGGCGCCGACGTCGACCATGCGGATCTGGCCGGATTCGTCCAGGTGGCTAAGGGCGGGGGAAGACGAAGACATGGGCGGAAAGAGTGTCAAGTATTGAAAATGCGGGCCGGTTTCGGCCGTAACGGGCGCGGCCGCACCCTATGATAGACGAGCTGTGCCGCAGGCGCGATAATCCCCATGCCCGTACCAGGAGATCACGCATGGCCTTCAGGATGCCCAGGTTGAGATTCACTCGGCGTTTCGGAAAGATCCTTCTGGCTGTGGTGGCCTGCATTCTGCTGTTGTTCGGCGTGGCCGCCTGGCAAGTGCCCAAGGTGCTGCGCAGCGCCCTGACCGAAGACGTCGCCGGCTTGCTGGGCCGGCCGGTGCAGGTGGGTGCGATCAGCTTCAATCCGTTCACGCTTACCGTGCGCGCCCACGATCTGTCGGTGGCGCAGCCGGGCGGCACCGCCCCCTTGCTGGATGTCGGCCAGCTCGACGTCAGCGCATCCTGGATGTCGCTGTTCTGGTTCGCGCCGGTGGTGGACGCGGTGCGGGTGCAGCGCCCGCGCATCGCCCTGGTGCGCGAAGACGCCACCCGTTTCAACTTTTCCGACATCCAGCAGAAGCTGGCCGACATGGCGGCCGCGCAGCCCAAGCCCGAACAACCCGACGACGGCGGGCTGCCGCGGTTCTCGCTGAACAACCTGGTGCTGGAAGACGGCGCCGTCAGCCTGGACGACCGCGTCACCGGCCGCAAGCAACTGGTCGACGAGGTCGCGCTGGGCGTGCCGTTCATCTCCACCTTCGGCTATGCCACCGATATCGACGTCGAACCGCGCGTGCACCTGCGCATCAACGGCAGCCCGTTCGACGTGGCCGGCGTGGCGCGGCCGTTCGACGTGGTGCCGGCCTCGACGCTGAACCTGGCCTTCCGTGGGCTAGAACTCGAAAAATGGGCCGACGCCTGGCCGGCCCCGCTGCCCATCAAGGTCGAGCGGGCCCTGCTCGATTCGGACCTGCAGATCGTGTTCGAGCAGCCGCGCGATGCCGCGCCCAAGATCCGCGTGGTGGGCGACCTGGGCCTGCGCCAGCTGGACCTGCGCGAGGCTTCGGGCGACGAGTTGCTGAAATGGAGCACGCTGGACGTGCGGCGCGTGTCGCTGGATGTGATCGCCCGCACGCTGTCCATCGGCCAGGTCGAACTGTGGTCGCCCATGGCCCAGACGCGGCGCGACGCCAGCCAGCGGGTCAACTGGCTGCACGTGATCGACAAGCTCAAGGCCCTGGGCGGCGGCGCCCCGGCGGCGTCTTCCGCCGCGGCCGGGCCGACGCCGGCCGCCGCCAAGCCCGCCGCTGCGCCGGCATCCTCGGCGCAGCCCGGTACACCCGCCAGCACGGCGGTGGCGGCCGCCGCTCCCCCGGCCGCGGACTCGCCTGTCGCCCAAGCGCCCGCCGCCAAGAAAGACTCGCCTGCGCCGACGCCGCCGGCCACGCCTGCCGCCTCGACCCCGCCCGCCGGCGCTGCCCCGGCCACTGCCGCCAACCCGGGGCCGGCGCCAGCGCCCGCCCCGGACGGCTGGCGCGTGTCCGTCGACGCCATCAATATCAACGATGCCGGGCTGCGCCTGCGCGATGCCGCCACCAAGCTCGACTACACCCTGGCCGGCCTGACGGCCACGGCCGAGAACGTGCAGTTTCCCCAACCGCCCGACCAGCCCATCAACTTGTGGCTGACCATGGACAACCCGGCCGACAGCGGCTGGATACGCGCGCAGGGGCCGCTGATGCTCAGCCCGCTGGCGCTCGACCTGGACCTGCGCGCCGGCCACCTGGGCCTGGCGCCGTTCGCCACGGCCGTGCGCAGCCAGGCGCCGATCCAGCTGCTGGACGGCTTCCTGGGCCTGCAGGGGCGGATCAAGCTGGCCGAGCACAACGGCGCCACGCAAGTGTCGGCCACGGGCGTCAAGGCCGATCTCTCGCAGCTGGCGGTGCGCGACGAGTCGGTCAAGCCGGCGGTCGAGCTGTCGCTGGGCCAGCTGGCCCTGACGGCCGATCGCCTGGCGCTGGATGCCACGCCATCGCCGTTCACGCTGCAGGCGTCCGGCATCCAGGGCGATGGCAGCCTGGCGCTGCAGGGCACCCTGACGCCGCAGCCCCTGGCGCTGCAGACCCAGGTCGACTTGCAGGGGCTGAACCTGGCGTCGCTGGCGCCTTACGTGGCGTCCAGCCTGAACGCCACGGTGCGCGCCGTGGCCGTCGGCGCGCGCGGCCAGGCGGCGTTCTCGGCCGCGACCGGCGCCGCGCCCATGAAAGTGCGCTGGCAGGGCGCGCTGGACGTCACCGGCCTGGACCTCGCCGACCGCGTCAATCGCGACGATTTCCTGAAATGGAAGCGCCTGGGCCTGGCCGGCATGCAGGTATCGATGGACGGCGACAAGGTCGCGGCCAACCTGGGCGACATCACGCTGGACGATTTCTACGGCCGCATCCTGCTCAGCGCCGACGGCCGCCTGAACGTGATGGACCTGGTGGCCGAGCCGGGCCAGGCCGGCGGGTCGATCACGCAAGATACCCAGACCCGCGGCCGGACGCCGCGCCAGGCCAGCGCCTCGGGCCAGTTGCCCGACATCTCGGTCGGCAGCGTCACCCTGAAGAGCGGCCGCATGACGTTCACCGACCGCTTCGTCAAGCCGAACTACACGGCCGAGCTGTCCCGCATCGAGGGCGGGCTGTCGGCGGTGTCTTCGCGCAACCCCAAGCCGGCCAATGTGAAGGTCACCGGACGCGTCTACGGCACGGCGCCGCTGTCGATCAGCGGCAGCGTGCAGCCGTTCGCCGAATACCTGTCGCTGGACCTGAAGGCCTCGGCCAAGGGCGTCGACCTGCCGCGTTTCACCACCTATTCCGCCAAGTACGTCGGCTATCCCATCAAGCGCGGCAAGCTGTCGCTGGACCTGGAATACAAGCTGAAGAACCGCGCCCTGCAGGCCAGCAACCACGTGGTGCTGAACCAGCTGACCTTCGGCGACAAGACCGACAGCCCCGACGCCACCAAGCTGCCGGTGATGCTGGCGGTGGCGCTGCTGAAAGACAGCCGCGGCAACATCGACATCAACTTGCCGATCTCGGGCTCGCTGGACGACCCGCAGTTCTCGGTGGGCGGCATCATCGTGCGCGTGCTGGTCAACCTGGTGGTGAAGGCGGTGACCTCGCCGTTCTCGCTGCTGGCTTCGGCGTTCGGGGGCGGCGAAGAACTGTCGTACATCAACTTCGAGCCGGGCAGCGCGGTGCTGGCGGCCGACGCCGACGAGCGCATCGCCACCCTGGCCAAGGCGCTGAACGACCGGCCGGGGCTGAAGCTGGACATCATCGGCCGGGCCGATCCGGCCACCGACAGCGAAGGCCTGCGCCAGGCCTGGGTCGACCTGCAGGTGCGCAAGGCCAAGGCCGCCGATTCCGGCAGCCGCGGCAAGCGTCCCGATCCGTCCACCGTCACGGTGTCGGCGGCCGAGCGCGCCAAGTACCTGGAAGAGGTCTACGACGATACCGATATCGAGGGCAAGCCGCGCAATTTCATCGGAATGGCGAAGTCGGTGCCGGCCGACCAGATGGAGGACATGCTGCGCAAGGCCGCGCCCGTGAGCGACGACGACCTGCGCCAGCTGGCCGACGCGCGCGCCCAATCGGTGTACGAGAAACTGCAGGAAGCGGGGCCGGCCGACCGGGTCTTCATCGTGGCCTCGAACCTGGACGGCGCGGCGGGCGAGGGCGATGCCCAGCCGTCGCGCGTGGACTTCGCCCTGCAATGACGCCGGTGCGCCCCGCTCGCGGGGCGCACCGTGCCTGCTACGGGTCTTTGGGTTCGGGCAGGCCGTCGGTCACTTCGGCGATGCCCTGTTTCATCTCGTCGTAGCCCATGTCGCGCTCGTGCTGGAAGCTGCCCAGCATGCCGGGGCAGCCGTCCACGTCCGATTGCCGCATGTCCAGCATCATTTTCCGGCCTTCGCGGCGGCCCTGCTGGAACAGGGCCTCGAAGCCGTCGGCGCGGTAGCCGAATTCGGCGGCATAGCGCTGCAGGTTGGCACGCGCCGTGGCCTGGTGCCGGGCCAGGTCGGGCGGCGAGGCGCCGCACACCTGGGCGGCGCCGTTGGTGGCGCCCGCCGTGGTGACCAGCTGGTCGAATTCCGCCTGGTCTTGCGCCGTGGCGGGCGGCGCGCCGGCCAGCCCCACGGCCAGCGCGAACGCGGTGGTCAGGATCTTGCGCATGGGGTCATTATGGCAAGGCCTGGCGGCTACGGGGCCGCCGCGCCGGTATGGAGTGGTATCAGACTGTGCAAGTTTCTTTCCCGCGCCGGGGCAAATGCCGCGCCGGCCACCCGAACCGCCCGACTGGCACTATGATGACGGTTTGCGGGCGATCCCCGCCCGTGCCCTTGCTCGCACCTGGAGAGGTAAATGACCATCAAAGTCGGCGATCGCGTGCCCGACGGCACCCTGACTGAATTCTTCGACACCGAGGCCAACGGCTGCGCCCTCGGCCCCAACGCATTCCAGGTGGCCGACCTGGTCAAGGGCAAGACCATCGCCGTGTTCGCCGTGCCGGGCGCCTTCACGCCCACGTGCTCGGCCAAGCACCTGCCCGGCTATGTCCAGCAGGCGAAGGCCCTGCAAGACAAGGGCGTGGACGAGATCTGGTGCGTGGCCGTCAACGACGCCTTCGTGATGGGCGCCTGGGGCCGCGACCAGAGCGCCGCCGGCAAGGTGCGCATGCTGGCCGACGGCTCGGCCCACTGGACCCGCGCGCTGGGCCTGGAACTCGACCTGGACGCGCGCGGCATGGGCGTGCGTTCGCAGCGTTATTCGGCGCTGCTGAAAGACGGCGTGGTCAAGCAACTGAACATCGAGGCCCCCGGCAAGTTCGAAGTCAGCGACGCCGCCACCATGTTGTCGCAGATCTAGTCTATTGTCGTTGCCATACCCGCGGGGCGCATGAGGCGCCTCGCGGCGCCGTCCGCCCCGGCGCTCCTGCATCCCATGCTATCCACCATTTCCTCGTTTTCGTCGCTTTACCTGGCGACACTGCTGATGCTGATCGGCACCGGCTTGTTCAACACCTACATGGGGCTGCGGCTGACCGAGCAGGCGGTCAGCGAAGTCTGGATCGGCGCGCTGATCGCGGGCTATTACCTGGGCCTGGTGTGCGGCGCGCGCATGGGCCACAAGCTGATCATCCGCGTCGGCCACATCCGCGCCTTCGTGGCCTGTGCGGCCATATCCACCAGCATGATCCTGGCGCAGATGCTGGTCGAGTACATGCCGCTGTGGCTGGTGTTCCGCCTGGTGGCAGGCATCGTCATGGTGACCGAGCTGATGGTCATCGAAAGCTGGCTGAACGAACAAACCGAAAACCACCAGCGCGGCCGCGTGTTCTCGGTCTACATGGTGGTGTCGGGCCTGGGCACCGTGCTGGGGCAACTGGCGCTGACCGCCTACGCCACGCTGGACCAGCGGCCCCTGACGCTGGTGGCGGCCTGCCTGGTGCTGTGCCTGGTGCCGATTGCCGTGACGGCGCGCTCGCACCCGCCCACGCCGCTGCCCGCGCCGCTGGACCTGCGCTTCTTCCGCCAGCGGGTGCCGCTGTCGATGACGGTGCTGTTCGTGGCGGGCAACCTGTCCGGCGCGTTCTACGGCCTGGCGCCCGTGTATGCCGCCAAGTACGGCATGACGACGTCGCAGGCGGCCATCTTCGTCGCGGCCGGCGTCACCGCGGGCCTGTTGTCGCAATGGCCCATGGGGTGGCTGTCCGACCGCATCAACCGGGCCGGCCTGATCCGTTTCAACGCCTTCCTGCTGGTGCTGCTGCCGGTGGCTATGTGGGGCTGGTTCACGCTGCCGTACTGGCTGCTGGTGTTGCTGTCGTGCGTGTTCGGCGTGCTGCAGTTCACCCTGTACCCGCTGGGCGCGGCCTTCGCCAACGACCACGTCGAGCCCGAGCGCCGCGTGGGCCTCAGCGCCATCCTGCTGATGACCTATGGCGTGGGGGCCTGCCTGGGCCCCATGGTGGCCGGCCTGCTGATGTCGAGCGCCGGCCCCAGCATGTACTACGTGTTCGTGTCGGCATGCGCGCTGGTACTGGTGTGGCAGGTGCGCCCAGCGCGCGTCACCGGCGCGCACCAGGTCGACGAGGCGCCGGTGCATTTCGTGCCGCTGCCCGACAACCTGCAAAGCTCGCCCGCCGCCGCCGCGCTGGACCCGCGGGTGGACCCCGAGGTGGACGTGAGCATGGAAGTGGCCCCGGCCGAACCGGACGCGGCGGCCGAGCCCGCGCCGGAACCCCCGGGGCAGCCAGACGGCTTCGATCCGCGCGAGGGCGCGCCGGCGCGGACTGGCACCTGAGGGGCGGTTGCCACCTTTGAATTAATTTAACTACTAATTTTCATTAGTAGAATTTATAATGTGGGGACCGATGCCCAGCCAGCGGTCCGGCCCTGCGCATGGCTGCATTTCCCCGGCGGGCTCGCTTGCCGCGCGGCTGACGTCCGCGCGTTTTCCACGACCCCCTGAAGCGAGGCGATGCCATCATGCCAACACCCACTGCCGACCGCCCTCGATCGGCCAGCGCACCGCAACCGAATGCCCCCGTCGTCGCCTGGATCGGCGGCGGCCAGATGGCCACGGCCCTGATGGCCGGGCTGCTGCGTTCGGGCTGGGATGCCGGCCGCATGATCGTGGTCGAGCCGGATGCCGCGCAGCGGCGCAGGCTGGCCGCATCGCTGGGGGTGCGCACCCTGGCCGCGGCCGACGCCACCCTGGCCGAGGCAGGCGTGGTGGTGTGGGCAGTCAAGCCCCAGGTCCTGGCCGCGGCGGCCGAAGCGGCGGCGCCGATGCTGGGCGCGCCCCTGCACGTCAGCATCGTCGCGGGCATCGGCGCCGATGCGCTGGCGCGCCGGCTCGGCAGCCGCCGCATCGTTCGCGTCATGCCCAACACGCCGGCCCTGGTGGGCGCCGGCGTGGCGGGCCTGCGCGCCATGGACGGCGCGACCGAGGCCGACCGCCGGATGGCGCAGGCCCTGATGGCCGCCACCAGCCAGGTGTTCTGGGTGGATTCCGACGAGCGCATCGACGCGGTCACGGCCGCCAGCGGCAGCGGCCCCGGCTATGTGTTCCATTTCCTGGAATGCTTCCAGGCCGCGGTCGAGGCCCTGGGCTTTGCGCCGCCGCAGGCGCGCGAATTGGTGCTGCGAACCGCCGCCGGCGCCGTCGAGCAGGCCGCCGCCGACCAGACGCCGTTCGCGGTGCTGCGCGAGCGCGTCGCGTCGCGGGGCGGCACCACCGAGGCCGGCCTGCGCGCGCTGGACGACTACCGCCTGTCCGCCGCGGTCGCGCAGGCAGTCCAGCGCGCCTATGCGCGCGCCCGGGCATTGTCCGGCGAAGCCACGGACGGGCAGGGCTGAGGTAGGCGAGCCGGCATGCCTCCAGGCCTTAATAATTAGATTTATATAATACTTATTATTAGATAAACTTGATGCCATGATTCCATGGCGCGTCGCCTGCGCAGGCAGCGGCGCGCCGCAACCTTCATCGGGAGACTGTCATGGCAGCAGCGGGTGGATTCTTGCAAGGGCGCACGGCGCTCGTGACCGGTTCGGGACGCAACCTGGGGCGAGGCATCGCGCTGGAGTTCGCGCGCCAGGGGGCCAATGTGGTGCTCAACGGGCACCGCGACATGGACGCCTTGCGCCGCGTGGCCGCCGAGGTCGAGGCGGCCGGGTCGCAGGCGCTGTGCGTGGTGGCCGACGTCACGCAGCCCGAGCAGGTGCAGGACATGGTCGACCAGGCGGCGCAGCGCTTCGGCGCTGTGGATATCGCCGTGTCCAATGTCGGGTTGCGTCCGCGCCAGGCGTTCCTGGACATTTCGGTCGACGACTGGCGGCGCGTCATCGAAACCAGCCTGAGCTCCGCCTTTTACCTGGCGCGCGCCGTGCTGCCGCTGATGCGCGACCGCGGCTGGGGGCGGGTGGTCCATATTTCCGGGCGGGACGGCTTCTTCACGTACGGCAACCGGGCGCACAACGTCACCGCCAAGGCGGGTCTGCACGCGCTGGCCAAGGCCATCGCCGTGGAGTTCGGCGAGTTCAACATCACCGCCAACACCATTGCGCCGGGCAAGATGGATACGATCCGCGACGAGGCCAACTACCCGAACTATCGCGCGCTGTGGGCGGAAGCGGTCAAGCGCATGCCGCTGCGGCGCCTGGGCACCGCGCAGGACGTGGCGGACTGCTGCGTGTACCTGGCCGCCGAGCACAGCTACGTGACCGGCCAGCTGATCCACCTGAACGGCGGGGAATCGATGTATTGACCGGGGGGGCGCGGGGCACGTGGCCCCGCGCCGGGCCCGAGGGTGCGGGCTCAGGCCTGCGTCAGTGCGGCGATGCGGGCGTCGTCGTAGCCCAGCAGGCCGCGCAGGATGTCGGCGGTATGCTGGCCGAGTTCGGGCGGAGGCTCGACGGGGTGTTCGCTGTCCCCCTCGAACCACACCGGCGTGGCCAGCACCTGCACGGTTTCGCCGCGATACTGCACGTCGCGCAGCGCGTGGTAGGCCAGGCTCTGGGGGGATTCCAGCGCCTCTTTGACGTTGTTCACCTTGCCGCAGGGGATGCCCGCCTCGTCCAGGACGCGCACCCATTGCGCGGTGGTGCGCTGCTCGATCGCCGCCATGATGACCGGTAGCAGCTCGCCGCGATGCTGCGCGCGCGTCTGGCGCGAGACGAAGCGCGGGTCGCGCGCCAGCGCTTCCTTGCCGAGCAGGCCGCACAGCGTCTGGAAATGCCGGTCGAACCCGGCATCGATCGTCAGCCAGCCGTCCGCGGTCTTGAATACCTGCGACGGCACGGTGCCGGGATGGCCGGAACCGACGGGCTGGGGCACGTCGCCGGAATAGGCGCAGTAGGTCGCCATGTAGTTCAGCAGGCTCAGCTGCGAATGGAACAGGCTGGCCTCGACGCTGCTGCCCGTGCCGCTGCGGGACCGGCCATGCAGGGCGGCCAGCACCCCGATGGCGGCATACAGCCCGGTGGCAAGATCGGCCGACGGGACGCCGGCGCGCACCGGCTCGCCGCCCGGCACGCCGGTGATGCTGACGGCGCCGGCCAGCGATTGCACGATCGGGTCGACCGCCCGGCGGCGCGCGTCCGGGCCCTTGCGGCCGTAGCCCGTCATGTTGCAGACGACCAGCTGCGGGTTGATGGCGCGCAGCGTATCGGCATCGATCTTCAGGCGGTCGACCACGCCTTCGCTGAAGTTGTAGATGACCACGTCCGCGACCTTGCACAGGTCGTAGAACGCGGCCAGCGCGTCAGCCTGTTTCAGGTCGAGCACCATGCCGCGCTTGTTGCGGTTGTTCGTCAGGAAGTACAGCGACGTGCCCTGCACGATGTGCGGGGGGGTGGTGCGCGTCAGGTCGCCCGAGGGCGACTCGATCTTGATGACTTCGGCGCCCATATCCGCCAGGATCATCGTGGCGAACGGGCCGGCCAGCGCCTGCGTCAAGTCCAGGACGCGAACGCCGCTCAGGGGAAGCTGGGCCATGTCGTGTCAGCCCCGTTCGCGTTCAAGGAATTTCCGGGCGCCGTGCGACAGGCCGCCGGCGGCGAAATTCCTGGCGTGGGATTGCCGCGCCTGGTCCTGCGAGGCCTGGAACAGCTCGTCGCCCATCTTGCGCCACCATTCCTTGGTCAGCGCGATGCCCAGCGGCGGCCAGCCGGCCATCTTGGTGGCGATCGCCATCACGCGCGCATCCAGCTCGTCCTCCGGCAGGACTTCGTGCACCAGCTTCATCGACAGCGCTTTGTCGGCCGGCACGAATTCCGACATCATGACCAGGCGGCGCATCTCGGCCTCGCCGATCAGCGGCAGCAGGAACGCGCTGCCCATGATGGCGGCCGAGCCGACGTTCAGCTCGGTCATGCCCGCCTTGGTGTCGACCGACGCGATGCGCAGGTCCGACAGCAGCGCAAGCTGCAGGCCCGCGCCGGTGGCGTAGCCATGCAGGCGGGCGATGATGGGCTTGCTCAGGCTGCGCATCAGGGTATATAGCGACGAATAGCCCTCGATGCGGCGGTGCGCGCCGGCCGCGTCCATGGCGGCGCTTTCTTTCTGGTCCTGGCCGGCGCAGAATGCGCGGCCATTGCCTTTCAGGACGATGACCCGGACGTCTTCGTCGGCCTCCAGGGCCCTGAAGGCGGCTTCCAGGTTGGCGCGCTGCTGGTGGTTGACCGCATTGAGCACCTGGGGCCGGTTCAGGGTCAGGGTCGCGATCTTGTCCTGGACGTCGACCTGCAGGGTCTCGGTGACGCCGTCGATGGGATAGGCTGACATGGGGGTTCCTCGAATCTTCGGTAATGGGGGGGCGGCCGGCGCGTGGGCGGCCTGCGTCAGATCAGGGAGGCCGGCTGGCCGGCGGGCAGCGCGTCCAGGCGATGCAGGTCGTCCCACAGGCTGGCGGCCTGGGCATCGCCCAGGCCCGGGCCGGCGCACTGGACGAACTTGCCCTTGAACTGGTCCGGGCTCCAGCGCTTGGCCGGGTCGCCCTTGGCCTTCTGTTCGCGGCCATGGAACACCGAGCCGTCGCGATGCTTGATGACGATGTCGGTGAAGTCGTGGGGCACGGACTCCGGCGTGGTCAGGTCGGGGTGGGTGTACAGCCTGATTTTCCGGTGGATCTCGGCGATGGCCGGGGCGCGCACCTTGTCGTCCTCGAATTCGGCGAAGGTGACCTGGCCGTACGCCAGCGCGGCGGCCAGGCAGTATTCCATGCTGAACTTGCCTTCCAGGCCGGTGCGCGCGTCGTGATAGGGCAGGGTGCTTTCGCAGCGGTAGCCGACCGCGCATTCGATCGATTCGACCTGGTCCGGCTTGATGGTGCCGTCGGCCATGCCGTCGAGCAGCATGTCGATGGCGCAATGCGTCAGCGAGCAGGTGGGGTACTGCTTGTAGATATTGCCCGGGTCGACTAGGTCGAAGCGTTCGTTCAGGGCTTCCAGGGCCAGGGCAGGCTGCACGTTGTCCAGGCCGGCGAACAGGTCGAAGAAGCCGTTCTTGGCTTCCAGGGCGGCCGGGTTCGCCGTGATGCCGGCCTGCGCCAGCAGGGCCGCCGTCAGGCCGCCTTCGGCGGCGAAGCCCGAGTGCACCGGCTTGGTCATGGTGCCGAAGTTGGCGACCAACCCGCCCGCGCGCGAGCCGGCAATGGCCAGGGCGATGGCGGTCTGGTGCGCGTCCAGCTTGAGCAGGTTGGCGCAGGCGGCCGCGGCACCCAGGGTGCCCAGCGTCAGCGTGGTGTGCCAGCCCTTGTTGTAGTGGGCCATGTTGACGGCGCGCCCGAGCTTGGTGGCGATTTCCACCCCCGCCACGTACGCGGTGACCAGTTCCTGGCCGGTCGAGCCGAGCCTGGCCGCCAGCGCGAACACGGCGGGCACCACCGGGCACGAAGGGTGCCCGCGCATCGAGGGATTGGTGTCGTCGATGTCGTGGGCATGCGCCATGGCGCCGTTGACCAGGGCGGCATTGCGCGGCGAGGTGCGCCGCGCCGTGCCCCAGATCGCGCTGGGGCCCGGCTCGTCGCCGATCATCGCCAGCACGGCGCGGGTCACGGGCTCGTTCACGGCGGCCAGCGCGCCGCCGATCGTGTCGGCGATGGCCAGGCGGCCCTCTTCCTGCACGGCGGCCGGCAGCCGTTTCCAGGTCAAGTTCGCGACAAACCCGGCGAGCGTCTTCGTCACGGGTAGGTTAGGATTGGCTTGCATACGAATTCCTGAAGGTGGAGTTACAAACGACTGCGAGCGAGACGAAAACCAGGGCCGGGCGCCGTATTCGCGCAAGCCGCCAAGTCTCCGTATAATTAGATTTCATGATTAAACATATTAGCTATTTAATATAGTATGCGCAAGCCTGCCACCAAGACTGCCGAGAAAAAAACCACCCCGAAAGCCGCCGCCCAGGCCGATGCCGGGCAGGCCAATGGCCGCAGCTGGCTGAACCTGCGCCTGATCGAAGTCTTCGTGACAGTCGTCCAGGAAGACGGCATGACCCATGCCGCGCACCGGTTGGGCATGACGCAGTCGGCGGTGTCGCAGGCCATCGGCGCCATCGAGAGCGGGCTGGGAACGCAACTGATCGACCGCTCGAAGCGGCCGATGCAGCTCACCCTGTTCGGCAGCACGTTCTACGAGCGGGCCATCGAGCTGCTGCGCCGCTCGCGCGAACTGGAACAACTGGTCGGCCTGCAGCAGAACGCCCAGCTGCCGCAGCTGCGCATGGGCATGGTCGATTCGTTCGCCAGCACCGTGGGGCCGGTGCTGCTGCGCGAGATCGCCCCCATGGCGTCGCGCTGGTCGGTCACTTCCGGGGTGTCCGGCACCGACGTGCGCGGGCTGGTGGAACAGCGGATCGACCTGATCGTCACCTCGGACGACCTCGGCGACGCGCCCCGGCTGATGGACCTGCCCCTGATGCAAGAGCCGTTCTTCATCGTGGCGCCGAAGGGGTTCAGCGTGCCCGGCGGCGGCCTGGAAGAACTGGGCCGCGCGCTGCCTTTCATCCGCTACAGCGCCGGCACCTTCGTGGGCCGCAAGATCGACCTGTACCTGCGGCAACAGGGCCTGTCGCTGCCGCGGGAATACGAATTCGACACGTCAGACGCCGTGCTGGCAATGGTGAACGCCGGGCTGGGCTGGACGATCTCGACGCCGCTGTGCGTGCTGAAGACCCGCCTGCTGCTGCAGGAATACCAGTACCTGCCGCTGCCCGCCAGCCTGCACCGGACCTTGCGCCTGGTGGCGCACAACGACGAGCATTCGGCGCTATGGGAACGGATATCCGCCACGGCCCGCACCATCCTGAAGCATCAATGGGTGCCCCAGATCAAGAGCCTGACGCCCTGGGACAAGGGTGTGGAAAACCCCTAGAATTAAATTTGCTTATTGTTTAAATAAGTAAATCGGGTATAAACTCCGGCCAGCGTCGTGGTGAGGCGGCGCGCGGGAATTGACTATCCAAGGGGTTCGACCATGAAACTGACCGCCACATTGCGCGTGCTGCTGGGCATCGCGCTGACCTGCCTGGGCGCGCCTGCGGCCCAGGCAGACAACTATCCTTCCAGGCCGATCACTATCGTCATCGGCTATCCCCCCGGCGGCGGCGCGGACTCGATCGCGCGCCTGATCGGTTCGCAGCTGGCCGAAGTCTCGGGCCAGAGCGTTATCATCGACAACCGCGGCGGGTTTTCCGGCAACATCGGCGCGGCATTCGCCGCCAAGGCCCCCCCGGACGGGTACACCCTGCTGGTCGCGCCCACGACCACCTATCGCATCAACGGCATCCTGTACGGCGCCAAGGTCGGCTACGACCTGCAGAAGGATTTCACGCCGGTGACGCTGCTGGGGGTGCAGCCCATGGTGCTGATGGTGAATCCGCACCTGCCCATCAACAATGTGGCCGAGCTGCTGGCCTACGCCAAGTCGCACAAGCTCAGCTACGGGTCCACGGGCGTCGGCTCGCTGGAGCACATTGCCGCGGAACTGTTCTTCAAGTCCGTGCCGGGCGGCGCCATGCACGTCCCGTATCGCGGCGCGGGTCCGGCCATCATCGACCTGATGGGCGGCCAGATCGACGTGCTGTTCGCCACGGCGCCCACGGTGGTGTCCAACAAGGACAGCGGGCGGATCAAAGGGCTGATGGTCACCACCGCCGAACGCAACCCGGCGCTGCCCACGCTGCCCACGCCCAAGGAAGCGGGCCTGGCGGGCTACGACGTGGTCTCGACCTACAGCCTGCTGGTGCCGGCCGGCACGCCCAAGGACGTGCTTGAAAAGCTCAACGCCCTGGCGGTGAAGGCGCTGCAGACGCCGAAGACCACCGAGACGTTCGGTTTCATGGGGATCCAGCCCCAGCCGACCAGCCTCGACGAGGCCAAGACGCGCCTGACGAAGGAATACGCCAAGTGGACCGCCGTCATCAAAGACAACGGTATCCAGGCGGAATAGGGGAGTGTCTTTGGCGGCGGTGTGTGCAGAAGACCGTTTCGCCAACCCAGTGGTGTCAGACACCCTTCGGGGTGTCAGACACCTGAGAAATTTGCCCCACCCCCGAAGCGCTGCGTGCTGTCCACTTCGCGGCTGGCAGGCCACTCGGATTCGAGGCCAGGTGTCTGACACCCCGAAGGGTGTCTGACACCACCCACGGCAACCGCCTCAAGGCATCATCAACACGATCGCCGCCACCGCCAGCGCCAGCCCCAGCAGGTTGACGCGGCTGAGCGGTTCCCGGAATGCCAGGGCGCCCACGACCGTGCCCAGCGCGATGACCCCCATGTTCATGGTGGAGAACACCAGCGCCGGGTTGTCCGGCAGGGCCTGGTGGGCGCGGATGTAGGTGACGATGTTGCCGAAGTTGGCCGCGCCCAGCGCCACGCCGGCCAGCAGGTGGCGGGGCTGCCAGGCCACGCGCCGCAGCAGCAGGTAGGCGGCCATGAACACGCCGGCCAGCGCGAAGGCCACCAGCAGCGCGCCCGAGAACGCGGCGCCGGCCTTGGCCATCTGCTTGAACAGGATGTCCACCACGCCATACGCCACCCAGACGCCTAGCGGCCACAGCCAGGCGTTGCCGCCGGCCGCCTCGCCGCCGGCCGGCGCGCGCCGGCGCAATACGCAGAACAGCGCGGCGAAGGCCAGCGCGATGGCGCCGGCCTTGCGCAAGGTGAGCGATTCGCCGAACAGCAGGAACGCCGCCAGCAGCGGCAGGAACAGCGACAGCCGCTGCGCCGCGTCGCTGCGCACGATGCCCGCGTGGCGCACGGACTGCGCCATGGCCATGAAGCCGCTGGGTAGCAGCAGGCCCAGCGCCAGCAGCAGTCCCCAGGCCTGGCCGGCCGATTCCAGCTGGGCCGCCGACGGCCGCAGCACCAGCCAGCTGAGCGCGGCGGTGACCGCGTAGTTGGCGGCAATGGCTTGCCGCACGTCGATATCGTAGCGGCGGGCCAGCTTCAGCAGCACCGCCACCGTCACGCTGAAGGCCACGCTGGCCAGCAGGAACAGCAATCCGGGCGTCAACGCGAACATGCTGCCTCCTTGGACGGCAGTACGCCTTCGCCTTCGGCATGCATGCCCAGGCGGGCCAGCAGGCGCTGGTCGGCCTGCACCTGGGGGTTGCCGGTAGTCAGCAGCATGTCGCCGCAGAACAGCGAATTGGCGCCGGCCAGGAAGCACAGCGCCTGCAGCGTGTCGTCCATGGTCTCGCGCCCGGCCGACAGGCGCACGCGGGCGCGCGGCATGGCGATGCGGGCCACGGCGATGGTGCGCACGAACTCGAACGGGTCGAGCGGTTCGGTGCCGGCCAGCGGCGTGCCCGCCACCTGCACCAGGTTGTTGATGGGCACCGATTCGGGGTAGGGGTCCAGGCTGGCCAGTTGCGCGATCAGGCCGGCGCGTTCGCGGCGCGATTCGCCCATGCCCACGATGCCGCCGCAGCACACGCTCAGGCCCGCGTCGCGCACGCGTTCCAGCGTGTCCAGGCGGTCCTGGTAGGTGCGGGTGGAAATGACCTGCCCGTAGAACTCGGGCGAGGTGTCCAGGTTGTGGTTGTAGTAGTCCAGCCCCGCTTCCTTCAACTGCTCGGCCTGGCCGTCGCGCAGCATGCCCAGCGTGACGCAGGTTTCCAGGCCCAGCGCCTTGACCGCGCGGATCATGTCGGCCACCTGCTCCAGGTGGTGCGGCTTGGGGCTGCGCCAGGCGGCGCCCATGCAGAACCGTTGCGCGCCGCCGGCCTGCGCGGCGCGGGCGGCCTGCACCACGGCATCCAGCGGCATCAGCTTGTCGGCCGCCAGGCCGGTGTCGTAGTGCGCCGATTGCGGGCAATAGGCGCAGTCTTCGGGGCACCCGCCGGTCTTGATCGACAGCAGGCTCGACAGCTGGATGGCATTGGCGTCGAAGTGCTGGCGATGCACTTGCTGGGCGCGGTAGAGCAGGTCGGCGAAAGGCAGCTCGTACAGCGCCAGGATGTCGTCGGCGCCCCGGGCCTGGGGCGCCGGCGGCGCGGGCCGGGCAAGGGTGGATACGGAAACGGTCGAGGTAGGCATGGCGATCCTCCGGGTCGGTCGGCATGGCGCGGCAGGCGGGCCATGGGGCATGAGCGGCGGATCGTAAGAATGCCTGGCGGCGAAAGGCAATCGGGCAAAAAATCGAGAAATTGCCCGGCGTTGAGGTCGTATTGGAAGGAATTGGCGATTTTTCGCGCGCCCTTGGCGTTAACCCGGCGTCATCTTCGGCGAGCCCGTCGGCCGCTTTTTTGGTATCTTTTTGTAAAAAAATGGCCTGATGCCTGCCAGCGATGGCCTGCGGCCGGGCCCGGGCGGCTGTTTCGTCGAGCAATTGCGCGCCTTCGTCGAAAAAGACTGGCGCGGCCCAGGCGCTTCGCCTAGCTTCGGGGTCATCAGCGGCCAGCCAGGCCGGGCAGCCGCCAGCGGCGCACCGGTTCCGGCCAGGCCGGGGAAAGGCGCGCTGCGGCCGCCGCTACTTCATCCTGCGCCGCAGTCGCGCGGAAGCGGTACGGCCCAGCAGGATAGGGGCGACGCTGTTGGCGAAGGCGACTTCGGTCTGCGCGCCGGGCAGTTGTGCGATGTGGGAAATATGATCCAGGTTCAGAATGATCGACCGCGATACGGCATAGAACGGCGGGGACGGCAGTTGCGGCGCCAGGCGTTTCAGCGGGATATGCATCAGTTCGTTCGCCTGGGCGGCGCTGCACAGGCGAACGTAGTCGCCCTGCGCCTGCACGATGGTCAGGTCGCGGATCTTGATCATCCGCGTCCCGGCCCGCGTACGCATGGCCAGGTAGCCGCTGGCGTGCGGGCGCAGGCGGATCAGGGCCTGCGCCAGCCGTTCCGGGCTGACCGGCTTGAGCAGGTAGTCGACCGCCTCGATGTCGAAGGCGCGCGCCGCGTAGTCGTCGTGGGCGGTGACGAACACCACGGCCGGTGCCGACTCCATGTCTTCCAGCAGGTCGAAGCCGGTGCCATGGGTCAGTGCGATATCCAGGAAGATGGCGTCCGGGCGATGATCCCGGATCAGGCCGCGGGCCTGTTCTATGGTGGCGGCTTCGCCTTCGATATGGACGCCGGGCGCGGTTTCGAGCAGCCGGCGCAGGTAACGGCGCGCCGGTGCCTCATCGTCGACGATAAGCACGCGCAACATCTGTTTTCCTCTGGTGCCCTGGGGCGAGCACGATCGATCGGCCTGGCAGCCAGGACCGCGGGGGTGGGGGGCCGATGCCCATCGCTTGGCGGCCGCGGTCGCCCGGGCGGCCAATCGAGGGCAAAGAGCCGTAGTGCAGGGTATTCTGCCCCTGAATATAGGGCATGTCCGCCTGTCAGTGAAGCGCTTGTTTGCGCTTTCCCGGCACGGCGATTTCAGATGGTGCGCTCATGATCTTCGCTCCTGTCAGCCAGGAACTCACGGTGGGGGAATCTTCTGCTTCTTTCTGGCGCGCCCAGGTAGTGGGGTGGATCTTCCTTGCCGTCCTCGGCTTCTGCATCCGGCTGGCGGTGTTCGGCAGCGCCTCGGCCGCCTTCTGGCTGACGCTGGGCCTGGAGCCCCTGGCTTTCGCGCTGACCAGCGTTGCCGCGGTGCTGCACGCGCGGCATACGCCCAAGTCGGCCTCGCCCATCCTGGTGCTTGCCTGCGCGGTGCTGCTGTGCGTGGCCGCCTCGGCGGTGCTGGCCTACATCGCCTATGCCATCCACCAGCTGTTTCCGCCCGGCTCGCTGAACATCGTCGCCGGCAACCAGTACCGGCTGGGGTTCATCTACTACATGGGCATCCTGTCGATCTGGACGCTGATCTATTTCGGCGTCTCGGCCGAACTGGCCGCGCGCACCGAGCGCCTGTCCAAGATGAATGCCGAGACCCGCGCCCTGCGGCTGGAGCTCGAACGCCTGCAGATGCAGATCGAGCCGCATTTCCTGTTCAATGCGCTCAACACCATCGTGGCCGAGATCGCCGACCGCCCGGCCATCGCCGAAGAAATGACCCGTCGGCTGGCGCAGTACCTGCGCTATTCGCTGGACCGGCGCGGCCACGGCCTGTGCCGCCTGGAAGAAGAAATCGAGGCGGCCGAGGCCTACATCCGCATCCAGGCCCTGCGCTTCGACAAGCAGCTGGAGTATCGCTGCCACATCGATCCCGCCTCGCTGCAGTGCAGCCTGCCCCACATGACCCTGCAAGGCCTGGTGGAAAACGCCATCAAGCACGGCATGCGGTCCGACCACGAACACTTCCTGATCAACCTGCGCACCCGCCGCCAGGGCGACACCGTGGTCGTCGAGGTGGACAACCCCGGCCAGTTGCGCGCGCCCTACGACCTGGCCAACAGCGGCGGCGGCCTGGGCAACCTTTGCCGGCGGCTGGCGATGCGCTACCCCGACCGGTACCAGTTTTCCCTGGAACAGCGCGCCGACCGGATCGTGGCCGAGATCCGGCTGACCGGCGAAGCCCTGACGCTGTAGCCATGTCGCCCCGCGGCCCGCGCCGGCGGGGGGCCCGCGTGGGCGCCGGGACATCATTTTTTCTGATTGCTCGCCTCATCCTTTCCTATTACCTCTGGCCGGCGGCCCACGCTTACGATGGCTGGCCGGGCCCACCGGACGCACAACGATAACAAGGAGACCAGGATGAGAATCAGGGCTGATGGCCGCCATGCGCCGGCCATGGATGATGACGCGCCCAACGCGTCGCGCAGGCAATGGCTGGGCGGCGCCGCCGTGTTGCTGGGCACGCTGCCGCTGGCCGGGCTGGCGCGCGCCGAGGCCGCGTTCCCGCAGCGGCAATTGAGTCTGGTGGTGCCTTTCGTGCCCGGCGGCCCGGTCGATATCGCCGGCCGCGCTGTCGGCGAGCCGCTGGGCCAGCAGCTGGGCCGGCCGGTGGTGGTGGTGAACAAGGGCGGCGCGGGCGGCAACATCGGCGCCGAAGAAGTGGCGCGCAGCCAGGCCGATGGGTACACCCTGCTGCTGGCGCTGGATTCGATCCTGACCGTGAACCCGTACTTCTACGGCAAGGGCGCGGCGCAAGGCGCGCCCGCGCTGGCGCCGATCGGCATGGTGGGCGAACTGTCCAGCGTGCTGGTCGTCAATGCGCGTTCGCCGATCAAGACCGCGGCCGACTTCCTGGATTATGGGCGCCGCCACAACTTGACCGCGGGCTCGGGCGGCAACGCCACCGCCGGCCACCTGTATGCCGAGCTGCTGAAGCGCGATTTCGGCGTGCAGCTGACCCACGTGCCCTACAAGGGCCTGAGCCCCGCCGTGCAGGACCTGCTGGCCGGCAACATCGATTGCATCGTCGCCCTGATCCCCGGCGTGCTGCCGCACATCCGTGCCGGTTCGCTGCGGGCGCTGGGCCTGACCTCGACTCGCCCGCAGGTGTTGCTGCCGGAAGTGCGGCCGTTGTCCGAGCAGGGCCTCACCGGGTTCTCCGGCGCTTCCTGGCTGGCCTTGATGACGCCCGACGGCGTGCCGCCCGATGCGGCGGGCAAGCTGGCCGCCGGCCTGTCGGCCGCGCTGGGCGAGCCCCGCGTGGTCGAGCGCCTGCAGGCCGTGGGCATCGATCCTTTCTATGCGGACGCCGCCCAGGTGCGCGAGCGCATCGCGCGCGAAACGGCGCAGTGGTCGACCCTGATGAGCAGCATGCAGAAATCCCCCCAAAGTTGAGAGCACGATGTCCCAGACCCGGCAACCGAATTTCCTGTTTCTGATGGCCGACCAGCTGACGGCGTTCGCGCTGCGCATGTACGGCAACGGCGTGTGCCGCACGCCCAACCTGGACCGCCTGGCCGCGCGGTCGACGCGCTTCGCGAACACCTACTGCAACTTCCCGCTCTGCGCGCCGTCGCGCGTGGCCCTGCTGACGGGCCGCCTGCCCAGCTCGGTGGGCGTGTACGACAACGCGTCGGAATTCTCGGCCGAGGTGCCCACTTTCCTGCACCACCTGGCGCTGGCCGGCTATTCGACCACCCTGTCGGGCAAGATGCACTTCGTGGGCCCCGAGCAGCACCACGGGTTCCAGGAACGCCTGACCACGGATATCTACCCGTCGGATTTCGGCTGGACGCCCGACTGGCGCGAGGAAATCCCCATCGCGCCCACCGGCATGAACATGCGCAGCGTGATCGAGGCGGGCGAATGCCGCCGCAGCATGCAGATCGACTACGACGACGACGTGGTGTACCGCGGCGTGCAGAAGATCTACGACCTGGGCCGCCTGCAGCGCGACCGGCCGTTCTTCCTGGCCGTGTCGATGACGCATCCGCACAACCCGTACGTCTCGACGCGCGATTTCCTCGACCTGTACCAGTCTGCGGACATCGACATGCCGGCCGTGCCGCCGATTCCGTTCGAGCGGCAAGACCCGCACAGCCAGCGCCTGTGGTACATGTTCCGGCAAGACGAATACGACGTCGGCGACGAGCACGTGCGCGCCGCGCGCCATGCGTACTACGCGATGGTCAGCTATGTCGACGCGCAGGTCGGGCGCTTGCTGGACGCGCTGCAGGCCATGGACCTGGACGATTCCACCGTGGTGGTGTTCACCTCGGACCACGGCGACATGCTGGGCGAGCGCGGCCTCTGGTACAAGTGGGTGCACTTCGATCCCGCGGTGCGCATCCCACTGCTGATCTCGGCGCCCGGGCGCACCCAGCCGGTGGTGCGCCACGACCTGGTGTCGCTGGTCGACATCTTCCCCACCATCCTGGCCCTGGCCGGCGTGCCGTTGCCGGATGCCGGCCACCGCCTGGATGGCCGCTCGCTGGCCGATGGCCTGGGCGTGCCGAACGACGCGCCCGACGGCATTGTCTATGGCGAGATGAACGGCGAGGGCGCGCACGCCCCGTGCCTGATGGTGCGGCAAGGCCAGTGGAAACTGGTGGTGGCCGAGGGCGACCCCCCGCAGCTGTTCGACCTGGAACACGATCCGCGCGAACTGCGCAACCTGGCCGGCACGGCGGCCGTGCAGGAAATCGAGCAGCGCCTGGCCGCGCTGGCGCGGCAGAAATGGGATGCCGCCAGCCTGCACCGGGACATCCTGCACAGCCAGGCGCGCCGCCGCCTGGTGCAGCAAAGCCGCCTGTCGGGCGGTTTCCCGGCCTGGGATTACCAGCCGTTTACCGACGCCAGCCGCCAGTATGTGCGTGCCGGCGCGCAATCGAGTCCGTCGGTGGTCAAGGGCAAGCTGCGCTATCCGCCGGTCGAGCCGGTGGCGCCGCAGCACCCGCGCGCCGCGCAGCCGGGCGTGCCCGGAAAATAAGGAGAACAACCATGAAGCGACGTACTTTGCTGCAAGGGGCGCTGGCCGGCTCGGCCTGTCTGGGGCTGGGCCTGCCGGTGCGCGCCGCGCGCTTTCCCGACCGGCCACTGCAATGGATCGTACCGTACCCGCCGGGTGGCGCCACCGACTCGGTGGCGCGCACCATCGCCGCGTCCATGAGCGAACAGCTGGGCCAGCCCGTGGTGATCGTCAACCGCCCCGGCGGCGCCACCAATATCGGTACCGAGGCCGCCATCAAGGCCGCGCCGGACGGGCACACGCTGTTGCTGGCGGTGCCGCCCCTGGTGGTCAACCCGGCCCTGTATCCGCAGCTGAGCTACCAGCCCTTGCGCGACATGCAGGCGGTCGGCCTGGTGGCGCTCAATCCGAACGTGCTGGTGGTGCCCGCCGATTCGCCGTTCCGCACCCCGCAGGAACTGTTCGAGGCCGCGCAGGCCAAGCCCGACACGGTCACCATCGGGTCGCCCGGCATCGGCACGGTGCCGCACCTGGTCAGCCTGCTGATCGGGCAAGAGATGAAGCTGCGCGTGGTGCCGGTGCCGTACAAGGGCAGCGCCGCGCTGATGCCCGACCTGGTCAGCGGCCGCGTCGCCGCCGCCATGGACAACCTGTTCGCGCAGGTGGCGTCGGTGCGCAGCGGCAAAGTGCGCGCCCTGGCCACGCTGGGCGACAGCCGTTCGCCGCTGCTGCCCGACGTGCCCAGCATGACCGAGCTGGGCCTGAGCCAGCTGGCAGGCATGGGCTGGATCGGCGTGGTGGCGCGCAGCGACGTCGAGCCCTCGCGCATCGCCACGCTGGAACAGGCGGTGCTGCGCGCCGCGCGCGAGCCCGCCAACGCCAGCCGCCTGGAATCGATGGGCCTGATGGTGGTGGCGCAGGGCAGCCAGCCATTCCAGCAGCGCCTGACCACCGAGGCCGAGCTGTGGCAGGGCACCGTGCGCCGCGCGGGTGTCACGGTGGGGTAGCACGCGCGTCGCGCGTGCGGGTGTCAGACACCCTTCGGGGTGTCTGACACCTGGCGACATCGGTGGCGCGCCATGCGCAGGGTTCCTACGACCGCAAGGTAGTTGGCCTTGTGCTGTACCCGGTTGACACAGGTGTCTGACACCCCGAAGGGTGTCTGACACCTCCATCGGCAACAACTGACCCGGCCACCCCCAAAGCCCCGGCCTTCATCCGCGCGACAGCTCGTCGCGCAGGTTCTGTTCGATGTTGCGCGCCTCGGCCTGCATCAGGGCCAGCACTTCTTCGCGCCGGGGTAGCTGCAACCGGCTGCGGATGGCGGCGATCGACAGGGCGCCGCACACCTGGCCGCGCGGCTCGCGCACCACGACCGCCAGCCCCGCCATTTCCGGCAACATCATGCCGTCGTTCAGCGCATACCCCTGCTGCCGGGTCTGCAGTACCTGTCTCCACAGCGCTTCCGGGCGGTAATTGGGATTGGCCTGCAGGTCGGCGCGATTGCGCTCGATGCTGGCCCGGCATTCCTCGTCGTCCAGCGCGGCCAGCAGCGCCAGGCTGCCGGCGCCCAGGCCCAGCGGCCGGAAATCGCCGACCTTCAGCGTCAGGGTACGAATGGGAAAATCGCCGATCCGGCGCGCGACGCAGATGCTGTGGTCGCCGTTGCGGGTCGACAGGTGCACCGTGTCGCTGGTTTCCTGGGCCAGCCGTTCCAGGCTGGGCAGGGCGATGCGCACGATGTCGAAGCGCGCGCCCGCGGCCAGGCCCATCTGGTAGAAGCGGAACGACGGCGAAAACAGCCGCGCCCGGGCGTCGTAGTCGATCATGCCGGCGTTGCGCAGGCCGGTCAGCAGCCGGTGCGCGGTGGGCCGCTTCAGGCCGGCCTGCGCAGCCGCGTCGCCCAGCGCGACGCCCGCGCGCGCGTGCCTGACCACGATGTCCAGCAAGGCCAGGGCGCGATCCAGGCTTTGCGTGACGGAGCCGCGCGTGTCGTCGGTATCGGCGGGCGAGGTTTCGCGGGGCATGTGCCTACTCCCTGTAAAAACACAGTGTATCTCATTAGATGATATATAAATCCGAATTTCATGGGGATTTTCCCTGAAAATCGGCGTTATTCTATTATTTCATCTCGCTGAAAGAGATAGGATGCGCGTAAGTGGCAGACGATTCCTGCGCCACGCGAACTCCACAGGACCCCGTATCCATGCATAGCAGCCAGACACCCGCCGACAGCCCGCAAACCGTTCTTTCGATGTCGGGGGGCGAGGCCATCGTGCGCATCATCCAGGCGTTCCATGGCGGCCCGATGTTCGGGATGGGCGGCTTCCAGTTGCTGCCGCTGTACGAAGCGGCGCGGCGGCTGGGCATGCCGCACCATCTTATCCACGACGAGCGCAACGCCGTCTTCCTGGCCGACGCCTACGCCAAGGCGACCGGCAGGGTGGGCCTGGCGGACGCCACTGTGGGCCCGGGCGCCACCAACATGGTCACGGCGCTGACCGAGGCGCTCAATGCCGGCAGCCCGCTGGTGTGCGTGGTGGGCGATACCCACCGCGAACATTCCTGGAAGAACATGACCCAGGAAAGCCGCCAGGCCGACATCCTGCGGCCGGCATGCAAAGAGCTGATCCGGGTCGAGATGGTGTCGCGCCTTCCCGAACTGATGCGCCGGGCTTTCGCGGTGGCCACCACCGGCCGGCCCGGGCCGGTGGTGGTGGACGTGCCCGAAGACATCATGCACGACACGCACGATTTCCTGCCGTCCGACTTCATCGTGGATGCCAGGTACGAGGCCGCCCCGGCGCTGCGCGCGCGCCCCGCCGCCGACGCGCTGGCCCAGGCGGCGCAGATGCTGGGCCAGGCCCGGCGGCCGCTGGTGCTGGCCGGCGGGGGCGTGCACTTGTCCGGCGCCGCCGAGACTCTGGCGTCGTTGTCGCAGGCGCTGAACCTGCCGGTGGCGCACACCCTGACGGGCAAGGGCGCCATCGCCTGCAATACGCCGCTCAACGCCGGCCTGTTCGGCCGCTACGACCGCATCGCCAACAAGCTGATCGACGAGGCGGACGTGCTGCTGGTGATCGGCTGCAAGCTGGGGGAAATCGCCACCAAGCGCTATACCGTGCCGGGGCCCGGCAAGCGCATCATCCACCTGGACATCGTGGCCGAGGAATTCGGCCGCACGCTGGCGCCCGAGATCCTGCTGTGGGGCGATGCCAGGCTGGGCATCCAGGACCTGCACGACGCCCTGCGCGACCAGGCCCCGGCCATCCGCGCGCGCCAGCAGGCCTACGCCGACGACGTGGCCAGCCGCATGCAGGCCTGGCGCGAATCGGTGGCCGACAGGCTGCATTCGGACGAGAAGCCCATCAACGTTGCCCGCCTGCTGACCGAGATCCAGAAGGTGCTGCCGGCCGACGGCTACCTGGTGGCGGACGGCGGCTTCGCCGCGCACTGGGGCGGGCTGCTGTTCGACACCAAGGCGGCGGGGCGGCATTTCATTCCGGACCGGGGCTTCGCCTCCATCGGGTACGGCCTGCCCGGCGCCATGGGCGTGGCGCTGGGACGCCCCGGCAAGGCCGTGGTCAGCCTGACCGGAGACAGCGGCTTCTGCATGGTGATGGGCGACCTCGAAACGGCCAGGCGGCTGGCGCTGGATATCGTGGTGGTGGTGGTCAACAATGCGGCGTCGGGCTATGTGAAGGCGCTGCAGCACTTGATGTACGGGCCCGGCAACTACCTGTCGTCGGACCTGGAAGAAGTGGATTTCGCCCGCGTCGCCGAGGCCATGGGCTGCACCGGCATCCGGGTCGAGGATCCCGACGCGATCGAGCCCGCCTTGCGCCGCGCGCTGTCGACCCGCGGGCCGGTGGTGGTGGACGTGGTGGTGACCCGCGATCCGGCCCGGATGCTGCCCGGTGTGGACAACCGCGCCGCCGTGATCCGCAAGGGGGACCGAATTGCATAGCGCGGCGGCAAGCCATGAAGGGGCCGGCGAGCGGGTGGCGTTCATCGGCCTGGGCATGATGGGCGGGCCGATGGCCGCCGGCATGGCGGCGCACGGCTACGCGGTCCACGGCGTGGACCTGCGGCCCGAGGCGGTCGGCCGGCTGGTCGAGCGTGGCGGCCACGCTGCCGGCACGCCGGCGCAGGCGGCGCGCGGCGCGCGCTTCGCGGTCATTGTCGTGCACGACGCCCGCCAGGCCGACGCGGTGCTGTCCGGGCCCGACGGCCTGTTGGCCACCCTGCCGCCCGGCGCGGCGCTGTGGCTGGCCTGCACGGTCGGCCCGGAATACGCGCGCACGCTGGCGAGCCAGCTGGGCCAGCGCGGCATCCTGGTGCTGGACGGTCCGGTCAGCGGCGGGGCCGCCAGCGCCCGGCAGGGCACCCTGGCGGTGTTGGCCGGCGGCAGCGGCCAGGCTCTGGCCGCGCTGCAGCCGCTGATGCGCACGTGCGCGGCGCGCGTCCATCATGTCGGCGAAGCGGGCGCCGGTTCCACGGTGAAGATGATCAACCAGGTGCTGGTCGCCTCGCATATCGCCCTTGCGGCCGAGGCGCTGGCGCTGGGGCAGAAGGCCGGCGTCGACCTGCCGCGGCTGGTGCGGGCGGTGCAAGACAGTTCCGGCAATTCGGTCATGTTCGACAAGCGCGCACTGCGCATGGTGCAGGCCGATCACGAGCCCCAGGCGACGGTGGGGGTGTTTCTCAAGGACCTCGACATCGCCTTGCACGAAGCCGAGGCGCTGGCGCAGGCCGTGCCCATGGCGCGCGCCGCCCGCCAGGTGTTCGGGCAGGCGCAGGCGCTCGGGCTGGCGACCGCCAGCGATACGCGATTGTTCGATATCTATCGGCAGATGGCGGCGCCATCTGCAGGAGCCTTGTCATGACAGACTTCAAGCGCCGCCTGCGCGCCGGCGAAACCGTGGCCCTGGTCAACGCCGACCATGCCTGCGCCGGCCTGGTGGCTTTCGTCAGCCGGCTGGGCGTCGACGCCATCATGCTCGACGCCGAGCAGGGCAACCCCAGCTTCGAGAACATCGAGGACATGACCCGCGCGGCGCGCCTGCACGGCGCCAGCGCGCTGGTGCGCATTCCGTCGGTCGAGCCCTGGACCATCGAGCGCTACCTGATGCGCGACGTCGACGGCCTGGTGATCCCGCGGCTCGACAGCGCGCGGCAGGCGCAGGCCGCCATCGCCGACATCCGCTACGTGGTGCCGCGCGAGTTCGACGCCAAGGCCATCGTCGTGCAGATCGAGTCGGCCAAGGCGGTGGCGGAACTGGACGACTTCCTGGCGCTGCCCGAGGTGGATTGCTTCTTCATCGGCGCGGTCGACCTGGCCAAGAGCATGGGGTATGCCGGCGACTACCGCCAGCCCGCGGTCATGGACGTGATGGTGCAGGTGCTGGCGCGCATCCGCGCGGCCGGGCGCGCCGCCGGCTTCCTGGTCAAGGACCACGACCTGCAGGCCTGGCAGGCGCGCGGCGCCACCATGCTCTACACACATATCAACGATTTCATCGAGATGGGGTTGCGGCAGTGGAATACGCTGGCCGGCCTGGCCCGCTCGAACCGCCATACTACGTTCCACCCGAGAAAAGGAGAGACCGCGTGAAACGCTTTGCCACTACTACCCTGAAAGTCGCCTGCGTGGCGATCCTGGGCCTGGGCACCTTCCAGGCCAGCGCCCAGACGCCGCAGCCGCGCAAGCTGACCTACGCCACGTTCTACGGCTCGAACGATTTCTACGAAACGTCGGCCAAGTACTTCATGGACGAGGTGACCAAGCGCACCGACGGCCGCGTCACCTTCGAGCCCTATTACGGCGGCAGCCTGCTGAAGACGGCAGAGATGAGCACCGGCCTGGCGTCGGGGGCGGCCGACATCGCCTCGGCGGTGCCGGCGGCGTTCAACCCGCGCGAATTCCCGCTGACCGGTGTGGTGCTGCCGTTCATTTCCGAGAACCCGCCCGCGGTCACCCAGGCATTCGCCGACCTGTACCAGCGCACGCCGGCGCTGCAGAAGGAATACCAGAGCAACAACCAGCGGCTGCTGTGGGCGCTGGGCTCGGGCGAAAACTCGCTGTGGACCAACAAGCCCATCCGCACCGCCGAAGACCTCAAGGGCAGCCGCATCCGCGCCATCATCGGCGTGGCCGACGCCATCCGCGCGCTGGGCGGCACGCCCATCAGCATCCCCTGGGTCGAGGCGCTGGAACTGGTGCAGCGTGGCGGGGCCGAAGGGGTCAGCGGCACGCCCTTCAACCAGGCGATCATCACCAAGGTCTTCGACATGGCGCCCTATGCGTCGAACTCGGGCCGCATGGGGGTCTATACGCTGGTGACCTGGTCCATCAATGAAGACACCTGGAAGTCGCTGGACGCCGACACGCAGAAAGTGATCACGGAAGTGGCCGCCAGCGTGCCGCAGGTGTACTTCGACGGGTATCGCAAGGAAGTGGCGCGGGCAGTCGAACTGGCGCGCGGGGCGTCCCGCATGACCTACGTGCCCATGGACGAGCAGGAAGCAGCGCGCTGGAAGGCGACGGCGCAGCCCATCGTGAACCAGAAGTGGATCGACAGCGTGCGCGGCCGGATCGACGACCCGAAGAAGTTCCTGGACGACTTCATTGCGCTGACGCGCGAGCACGAGGCCAAGATGCCCTACACGACGGGCTTCGACCAGCTTGCCGCCGGCAAGTAGCCCTTCAACCCGGCGGCGGCCGTGGCCGCCGCCGCTTTTTCATTCTTCGGGCATGCCATGTATATCCGATTGAATCGCTGCCTCCGCGGCTTCTGCGCCGGGCTGGGAATGCTGTCCGGCATCGCGACCGTGCTGCTGATGCTGTCCGTGGTGCCAGACATCCTGGCGCGCACCCTGTTCGGCGAAGCCATCTACGGCATGGCCGAGGCCGGCATCATGCTGCTGGTCCTGATCGTCTTCCTGGCCATGCCGGCAGCGCAGGTCAGGCGCGAGCACTTCCAGGTGTCGGTGCTCGACGCCGTGCTGCCGGCGCCCGCCATGCGCTGGGTTCAGGCATGCCGCTACCTGGTCTGCACGTTCATCAGCGGCGGCTTCGCCTGGTACGCCATCCGCGGGGCGATTGCCTCGACGCAGCGGCTGGAGCAGTCCTATGCCGTGGTCGCTTTCCCGGTCTGGCCGGCGAAGATCCTGGCGGCGCTGGGGCTGACGCTGCTGGCGGTGGTGTTTTTGCTGGATACGCTGGACGCGTGCCGCGGCGATAGCGCCGCCGCCGCCCCGGCCAACCCTGTCGCGGGAGAACAGGAATGAGCCCGATCGAAATCGGTTATTTGATGATCGGCGCGGTCATCGTGCTGCTGCTGGGGGGCATCCCGGTGGCGCTGACGCTGATGGCGGTGGGCGCGGCCGGGCTGTTCGCCATCCGCGGCGTGCGGGGAACGGTGTTCCTGATCGAAAGCCTGCCCTACACCAGCGTGGCGAACCTGGCGCTGATCGTCATTCCCTTGTTCTTGCTGATGGGGCACCTGGCCTTCTCGGCCGGGCTGTCGGAAAAGGCCTATCGCAGCGCCAAGAGCTGGGTCGGGCACATTGCCGGCGGCCTGCCGATCGCCACGGTGTTCGCATGCGCCGGGTTTTCGACGGTCTGCGGCTCGAGCGTGGCGACGGCGGCGACCATCTCCAAGGTGACGGTGCCGGAAATGCTGCGCATGGGCTATCCGCAGCGCCTGGCGGCCGGGCCGGTGGCGATCGCGGGGGCGCTGGGCATCCTGATCCCGCCCAGCGGCATCCTGATCATCTATTCCATCGCCACCAACGTCTCGATCGCCGACCTGTTCATCGGCGCCCTGATCCCCGGCTTCCTGACCGCGCTGGTGTACGCCGTGGGCCTGTACTTCATGGTGCGCCGGGATCCGGAACTGGTGCGCCGCACGCGCCTGCCCAAGGCATCCTGGAAAGAGCGCGCCAGCGCCACGCTGGCGGCCTGGGAAGTCGTGGTGCTGTTCATCGTGGTGATCGGCTCGATCTATTCCGGGCTGGCGACCGCCACCGAGGCGGCCGGCATCGGCGCCTGCCTGGCGCTGGTCTTCGCCTTGCTGCGCAAGGACAGACAGAAGGGCGCCATCTGGAACGGCCTGCTCGAGACCGGCTCCAGTTCCGCCTCGATCTTCATGCTGATGATCGGTTCGGCGGTGTTCAGCGTGGCCCTGGGCACGACACAGCTGCCCGCCTTGCTGGCCAGCACCGTCGCGGGAATGAACCTGTCGCCCGTCACGCTGCTGTTGCTGCTGATCGTGCCGTATATGGTGCTGGGCTGCTTCATCGACGGCATCTCGATGATATTCATCACCATGCCGGTGGTGTTTCCCATCATCGAGCAGGCCGGCATTCACCCGGTGCTGTTCGGCATCATCGTGACCAAGCTGATCGAGATCGGCGCCGTCACCCCGCCCGTGGGCATCAACGCCTTCGTGGTCCAGGGCTCCGTGCCGGGGCTGAAGCTGGGCGAAATCTACCGGGGCGTGGTGCCGTTCATTTTCATGGAACTGCTGCTGATCGTGCTGATGATCTTCTTCCCGTCCATCGTTACCGTCGTGTTGCGCTAGCGGCGTCCAGGAACTTCCATCATGAACCAACAGGATATCGACGGCACCTCGCCCTGGAACCAGCCGCTGGGCGACCTGGCGCGCGCGCTGCGGGCGCGCACGCTGTCTTCCGAGGCGTTGACGGCCGCCTATCTGGAACGCATCGCCGGCCTGGACGGCGCGCTGCATGCCTACGTCCAGGTATTCGGCGACCAGGCGCTGGCCGCGGCGCGCGCCTGCGACCTGCGGCTGGCCGCCGGCCTGCCGGTGGGCTTGCTCGAAGGCGTGCCCATCGCGGTCAAGGACCTGGCCCACGTCGAAGGCTACCGGACCCAGGCCGGTTCCAGCGTGTACCGCCAGCGCGCGCCGGCCACGCAGACGGCAACGGTAGTGCAGCGGCTGCTGGCGGCCGGCGCCGTCTTGCTGGGCAAGACCCACCTGGTGGAGTTCGCCTTCGGTGGCTGGGGCACCAACCAGGCCCTGGGCACGCCGCGCAACCCCTGGGACTCGGCGGTGCATCGTTCGCCGGGCGGTTCCAGCAGCGGCTCGGCCGTCGCGGTGGCGGGCGGCCTGGCCGCCGGCGCGATCGGCACCGACACCGGCGGGTCGGTGCGCATCCCGTCCGCGTTCTGCGGCCTGACCGGGCTCAAGACCACCCAGGGGCGCATCAGCAATCACGGTTTCGACCTGGTCAGCCATACCCTCGACACAGTGGGGCCGATGGCCTGGACCGCCGAAGACGCCGCCTTGCTGCTGCAGGCCATCCACGGCCCGGACGCCCACGACCTGGCCACCTGGCAGGCGCCGCCGGAGGATTTCGTCGGCCAGCTGGCGCGGCCCGTGCACGGGCTGCGGTTCAGCCTGGTCGGCCAGGATGTGCTGGGCGAGGTGCAGCCGGCCATCCAGGAAGGGGTGCGGCAAGCGGCCGAGGTGCTGGCCAGCCTGGGCTGCCTGCGGCACGACGCCGCTTTCCAGGGCGTGGATTTCGTGTCGGACCAGCAGGAAACCGGCGTCATCATCGCGTCCGAGGCGTACGCCGGGCACGGCGAGCATATTCTCGCCGCACAGGACGCCGGCGATGCGGCCTCGCGCGCCCGGGTGCTGCGCGGCCGGGATTGCAGCGCGCCGCGCTACGCGGCCGCGCTGCAGCAGCGCGACCGGCGCAAGCGCGAGTTCCTGCAGCTGTTCGAGGCCACCGATGTGCTGGTGCTGCCCAGCGTGCCCATCCAGGCGCAGCCGGTGGCCACGCTGGACGAGAACGATCTGGCGCCCAGCCGCTTGACGCGCTTTGTGGGGTACTACGGCCTGTGCGCCATCGCGTTGCCGTGCGGCCTGACGCCGGACGGCCTGCCGATGTCGGTGCAATTGGTGGCGGCGCCCTGGCGCGAAGGCATGTTGTTGAGGCTGGGGGCGGCGTTCCAGCGCGCCACCGCGTTCCACCGCCTGCGGCCGGCCCGCTAGGGCAGGGCGTGCGCTAGGCGGGCGCGGCGGCCGTGCCTTGCCGGCCGCCGCAGATGTCGTGCACCAGCGCGCGCACCTGCGCGATGTCGTCGTCGGCGTCGTGCAGGCGGCGGGTGGCGGTCACCAGTTCGCGGGTGAACGACGGGTTGCACAGGGGGGCGGCCGACAGCAGCCCCTGTTCCATTTCCGGCTGGTACACCATGGGCGCCAGCAGCGTGTAGCCCACGCCCTGCGACACCAGGTGCTTGATCTCGGCGATGGAGTCCAGCGTGGCGTGCTGCAGCAGTTCGACGCCGGCCAGGCGGGCCCGGGCATGGATCAGCCGGGTCAGGCCATGCTTGGCGCTGGGCAAGATCAACGGATAGCGCGCCAGGTCCCGGAACTCGACCGGCCGTTGCGGGTCGAGCCTGCCCGCCGGGCCCACCAGGTCGATGGAATCGATCGCCAGTTTCAGCACGTCCAGCTGGCGCAGGGGCTGGCTGGCGAACAGCACGCTGATGTCCAGCCGGCCCGACTTCAGCCATTCGAGCAGGTGGCCCGACATGCCTTCGATCAGCTCGACGTCGAAGCTGCACTCGTGCCGCGCGCGCTCGATCAACTGCCCGGCGAACGTGCGCGTCATGCCGTTCGGGATGCCGATCTTCACGGCGCGGGCCGGCCGGGCCGCGGCGGCGTGGCGCCGCTTCATGTCGTCGACGGCCCGCAGGATCGCCACCGCGTCGCGCAACGCCGCCTCGCCGCTTTCGGTCAGGGTGACGCCGCGCGGCGAGCGTTCCAGCAGCCGGGTGCCCAGTTCGTCTTCCAGGGCCTTGATCTGCGCGGTCAAGGCCGGTTGCACGATATGCAATGCCGACGCCGCCTTCGTGATGCTGCGGCGATGGGCGGTCTCGACGAAGTAGCGCAGGTGGCGAAGTTCCATGGCGGAAAGGCCGGCAGGCACGGGTGCACGAGCCTGCATCGTAGCAAGTTACGGCTCGGGCGGGCGGCTCGGGTAGCCGTGGTTGCTCAGGCGCGCCTCGGTGTTCTCGATATGGCTGCGGGCGCATTGGCGCGCCAGCGCGGGGTCGCCCCGCTCGATGGCGCGGTACAGGAACTCGTGTTCATTCTGCGCATCGGTGCCGCGCTTGGCCTTGGCCGACCGCGTGCGGGAAACCCGCAGGTTGTAGGCCAGCAGGCGGCTCAGGAACTGGAAGAATTCCAGGTAGTGCTCGTTGCGCGTGGCCTCGGCCACCGCGCGGTGAAAGCGCATGTCGGCTTCCACGCCCGCGTCGATGTCGTCCGAGGCAATGGCGTCGGCCATGGATTGCAGCGCTTCGCGCATCGCCGCCAGGTCGACCTCGGTGCGCCGCGAGGCGGCCAGCGAGGCGGCCTCGATCTCGAAGCCGCGGCGCAGTTCGACGATGCCCAGGATCTGGTCCAGGTTGCCTTCGTCGGCGGCATGCATGCGCAGCACCGACGGGCGCGTGACGGCGGTGATGGCCAGGCCGCGCCCCTGCTTGCTGTTGACCAGGCCGTCGGCCTTCAGGCGCGAGACGGCTTCGCGCAAGGCCGTGCGCGACACGCCCAGGCGGTCGGCAATGATCTGCTCGGGCGGCAGGACTTCCCCGATCTTGTACTGGCCGCTGGTGATTTCGTTGGTCAGCGTTTCGACGATGCGGTCGGTCAGGCTCGTTTCTAAGCGCGCGACCTCGTTTGGTTGCCGGTTCAGCAGGCCCATGGATTGTCTCGCCATCATATATTTATACTATTGTAGTATTAATATGAAACCGGCCTGGCTGGCTCCGGGCTGCATCCTGCCGGCCCGCAACGCGCCGGCAGGGCCATCGGTTCACCCCAGGCTGCGCAATCGGCGCCGCACCAGGTACAGCACCGTCATCACCACGGCCGCGTCCAGCAGCGTCATGATGAGCGCAATCGCCGACAACTGCGGGAACGAACCGTTTTCCCACAGGTCCAGCAGCACCAGGCCCACCACTGGGTTGTTGGTGCCCGACAGCAGGGCGCTGGCGGTCAGTTCGCCGCTGATATGGACGAACAGGATGACCCAGCCCGCCATCAGGCCGGGCAGCATCAGCGGCAGCACGACGCGGCGGAAAGTCTTGAACGACTTCGACCGGGCCATATGGGCCGCCTCGATCAGTTCGGCGCCGACCTGGGCCATGGCCGACTGGGCCGAGCGCACGGCCTGCGGCACCACCAGCACAAGATTGGCCAGCAGCAGGATCAGCATGGTGCCGTACAGGTTCAGCCAGCCTCCGGTGAAAGCCAGCACCATGCTGACCGCCACCACCGTATGGGGCAGCGTGGCCGGGAAGGCCGTGGTGCCGTCGACGGCCATCTGCGTCCGGGGCGAGGCCGAGCGCGCGAACAGCACCAGCACCGCCGCGGCGATCATCCCGACCGTGGCCCCGACGATGCCCAGCCCGATGCTGTTGAGCAGCGCCTGCGAGGTCATCTCGTTTTCGTAGAGCACGTAGCGGTAGTTGGCCAGGTCCAGCAGCCCCCAGTTGATGTGGGTGGTCCAGAAGGGTTGCAGCGAAACGATCAGCAGCGCCACCAGGGGAATGACGGCCGTGGCCAGCAGGTAGGCGCCGACCGCCGAGCGCGCCGCCCAGCGCCAGCGGCCCAGCGGGATGCGCGAGGGCGCGGTGCCCTTGCCGCCGATGACGGCATGCCGGGACGAGCGCGTGATCAGCAGCTGCGCCAGCAGCGCGACCTGCACGATGATCATCATGGCCAGGCTCAGCACCACGGCCAGGTCGGTCTGGGGCGGGTGGTTGTATAGCAAGCGGTAGATCGTGACCGACAGGACGTCGATGCCCGCCGAGGTGCCGATCACGATCGGCACCGAGAACAGCGAGATGGCGAAGATCAGCACGATGATGCCGGCGTTGACGATGGCCGGCCAGATGGCGGGCAGCGTGACACGGCGCAGGGTGCGCCACGGGCTGGCCCCGCAGGTGCGCGACGCTTCTTCCAGGCTGGGGTTCAGGTTCTGCAGCGCCGCCGATACCGTCAGGTAGACGTACGGCACCAGGTACAGCGTCATGACGCTGATCAGGCCCGTATAGCTGAACAGATTGATGGGGCCGGTCTGGAACTCGATCCCGAACCATCCGGCCGCCCAGCGGATGACCGCATTGGCCATGCCGGCCTGCGGCGACAGCAGGATCACCCAGCCGATCACCCCCGATATCTGCGGCACCAGCAGGGGCACCAGCGGCAGCAGTTCGGACGCCAGGCCGGTGCGCGCATCGGTGCGTTCGATCAGCCAGGCGAAGGCCGAGCCGATGAGCAACGCCAGCAGGCTGCTGGCGCCCGCCACGACGAAGGTGTTGCCGAACACCGCCAGGATGTGGGGCTGGCTGACGGTGGCCAGCATCTCGGCCAGGCTATGGGTACCGTCGACGAAAAAGGCGCGCCAGAAAATGGTGGCCAGCGGATAGAAGATCATGGCCGCGGTGATCAGCAGCAGCAAGACCGATGCAATCTCGAACGGCCCCCACCGCACCCAGCGTCGCGGCGGTTTGCCGGCGGCGGCCATGGGGATCAGGTTCAATCGCCTGGTTGCGCCCGTCATCTAGCGGGGCTCCGCTTCCACGAACATGCGCGCATGTTCGGGCTGGATGCTGATGCTGACCGTCTCGTTGGGATCGAACCGGTCGGTGACCAGACTGCGGGCCACCAGGCGGTGCGGCCCGACCTCGACCGCATGTTCCGAACAGGTGCCCAGGAACATGGACGCCTCGAGCTTCGCGGGAAAGCTGTTGACGGCGCCCGCCGCGGGCAGGCCGGCGCGGATCTCGAGCTGTTCGGGCCGGAACATCACCGTGACGCGGTCGCCGACCTGCGCTCGCGCATGCGAGCGCAGTTTCAGCAGGCCGATGTCGGAACGCACCACGGCCAGGCCGTCGTCGTGCCCGTCCAGCACGCCCGCCAGCGTGTTGCTCGACCCCATGAACTCGGCCACATAGCGCGAGGCCGGGTCGTTGTAGATGTCGTTGGGCGTGCCCAGCTGGGCGATCTGGCCCGACTCGAACACCGCGATGCGGTCGGCCACCGCCGTCGCCTCGGTCTGGTCGTGCGTGACGTACAGCCAGGCGAAGCCCAGCTTGCGCTGCAGCGTGACCAGCTCGATGCGCAGTTGCTCGCGCACTTTGGCGTCCACGTTCGACAGGGGCTCGTCGAACAGCACCAGCCCCTCGTTGGCGATCACGGCGCGGGCCAGCGCGATGCGCTGCTGCTGGCCGCCGCTGAGCTGCGCCGGATAGCGGTTTCGCAGGTGCTCGCACTTCACCATGGCCAGCGCCGCATCCACCTTGGGGCCGTCGGCCTTGCGGTTGGCGCCTGGGCGGTTCTCGAGCGGGTAGCCCACGTTTTCCGCCACCGTCATGTGCGGCCACAAGGCATACGACTGGAACATCATGCTGACGTCGCGGGCCTCGGGCGGAATGAAGATCCCCCGGCTGGCCGAGAACACTGTGACCCCGTTGATCTCGATCTCGCCTTCGTCCGGCTGCTCCAGGCCCGCGACGCAGCGCAGCAGGGTGGTCTTGCCGCAGCCGCTGGGGCCCAGCAGCACCACGCGCTCCGATTGCGCGATGTCGATGGACACCTGGTTCAGGGCCAGCACGTCGCCGCGCCGGGTGCGATAGCGCTTGACCAGCTTGCGCACGCTGACCTGGGGGCCGGCGTGCCGGTCGGATGGGGCGGTAGAGGTCACGGGCATGGGGCGGGGTTCACTTCAGGCCAAGGGGTTTGACGACTTCGTCGGCGCGCGCCAGGGCTTCCTTGAAGTGGGCGCGGCGAAAGCCCTGGGGCAGCGCCAGCGCGCCCGGGATGTTGGGCAGCGGCGAGGCCGCCGTGTCCTTGCTGAGCACCTCCTGGCCCGCCTGCGACAGGATGAAGCTCGAGAACAGGCGGGCGGCGTTGGGCCGCTTCGACTTGGTCGAGATGGCCAGCATGGATTCCAGGCCGGAGTTCGGCGACGGCGTGACGTCGTCCAGCGGCGCGCCCTTGGCGATCAGGGAATAGCTGACCATGCGCAGGTTCGGGAACACCATGGCGGCCTCGCCCGCGGCGACCATCTGGGTGCCGGGCAGGGTGCTGGCGACGATGCGGGGCTGCAATGCCGCCAGCTTGTGCAGGTAGTCGACGCCGTAGGTGTCCAGCATGTGCAGCGCCCATTCCATCAGGGAAGGGCTGTTGCGCACGTCGGCCATGATGACGCGGCCGCGCCATTTCGGGTCCAGGATGCTTTCCCAGCTGGTCGGGATGTCGGCGCCTTTGACCAGGTTCGTGTTGTAGGTAATCGTGTGCGGAAACAAGGACACCACCGCCAGGTAGGGTTCCTTGTAGTCCGCCGGCCAGGCCTGGTGGGCGGGCAGGTCTTCCAGGCTGGCGAACCAGCCTTTCTCGTAGCCCTCGGCCAGCAGCAGCGGGTCGCCCAGCTGCAGGATGTCGGCGACCGCATTGCCGGCTTCCATCTCGGCGGCGAACCGGCGGCCCAGCGGGCCCGACGCCAGGCGAACGATGTTCACCTTGATATCGGGGTACTTGGCGTTGAACAGCGTGACCAGCCGCTTGGACAGCTCCGGGTTGGTCGAGGCGTAGTAGGTGATCTCGCCTTCGGCCGCGGCTTTCGCGGCCAGGTCGTCCAGGTTCAGCGTCTTCGGTTGCGCGCGCAGCGCGGCGGGCACCAGGGCGCCCGCGGCGATGCCCGCCGAAGCGGCCAGGAAATCGCGTCTGTTGAGTGTGGCCACGGTGGTTCCTTGCGGTGGGTTGAAAACGTCAGGACAGGATTTCCTTGACGTCGTGAGCGAAGATGGATTTTTCCGTGCCATCGATCAACGACGGATCGGTAGGGTGGAACGTGTACTTGCCGAACAACCACAGGCCGTCTTCGGGGTTGTAGGTCACCACGGCTTGGGCGCCGTTCAGCAGCAGCAGGCGGTCGCCTGGCACGGCATCGAGAAAATTGTCGGTACTCATGATCGCTTCCCGGTGCAAACCCGGTTCAGAAGAAGGTCGTCAGGTTCTTGGACAGCAGCACGTTCTGGTCCAGGAAGATTTCCCGGCGCGCCACGCGCCACTGCCCCTGTTCCTTGCGCAGCACATCGCTGCGCTTGCCGACCAGCACGTCGACCTCGGTTTCCATGCGGTTCCGGTAGATCAGGAAGCGGCACTTGGTGGTCAGTTCCCGGGGATCGTCGAGCGAAGGCCCGACGTCCAGGATGCGCACGTTGGTGATCAGGTGCGACATGCGCGATCGCGGCTCTTCGGCCCAGTGGATGCCGGTGGCCAGTTGCTGCACGCGCTGCGTCAGCGTGCGCTTGTCCTCGTCGATCCAGGCGTTGTCCACGCCTTCGCGCGAGTATTCCTTGTCCATGTGGCGATACTGCACGTTCGCCACCAGCGGCATCCAGTAGCGCACGTCGTCGGTGAACAGCGCCAGCCATTCGTTGAACCGGCGCTCGTCCAGCATGTCGGCTTCGGCGTAATAGAACTGCTCGATCTCGCGTTCCAGCAACAGCGTCTGCATGCCGGGCGTATGTTCGGTTGCCATCACATGTTCCCCCGCTGCTGGCCGCGAGCCCCTGCCATCAGCTCATCCCAGCCCTTGCCCTGCATCATCTGCTTCCACCGGCGGTAGTAGATGCGCGCGTTCTCTTCGGTGGTGTCGCCGCCTTCCACCGCATCCTTCAGGCCGGGCACCGGCTTGGCGTGGCCCATGCCCATCTGGTAGTTGTAGTCGTAGCGGCGGGCGATGACGCCCTTGCTGGCGTCGGTCGCGTAGCCCCAGTTCTCGGCGTCGTCCGACTCGGTCATGCCGCCCGGGCCCGAATAGCGCAGGTAGTAGGCGCGCATGGCCGCCTTGACGCTGTCGGGCGCGTCCTTGTCAACCAGGTAATAGCGCCACATTTCCATCTCGGTCGGGCTGACCGGGTGGAACACCGCCAGCGTGCGGGGTTGGCGGCCGTGGAACGACATGCTCGGGAAGATGGTGGCCGCGCCGGTCTGGACGCGCATCTTGTCGCCCAGGTTCTTGACCCGGGTGGCGTGGATATCGCTGAAGTATTCCGCCAGCTCGGGATAGCGCGTGAACTGCGGCGTATAGTCGGGCTCTTCGTAGTGCGGCGGATGGCCGATGACACCGTGCCCCAGGTTCGGGAAGCCCATGATGATGTTGGGCCGGGTCGTGTCGCGGCGGCCCTTGCCTTCACTAGGGCCGATGCCGACCAGGTTGACCGAGCGGTGGCTGATGTCGTGGTAGTGGTCGCCGATGAAGTTCTCGGGCGGGAACTTCCAATTACAGGGCATGCGCCACTTCTGCACGCCGCCCAGGATTTCCGACCCGCCCGGGCTGCCGTCGCGATGGTCCAGCGCGGCGTCCAGGTACAGGCGCATGTCGCCCAGGTATTCCTCGAACGAGGGCGCGGTGCTGTCCCAGTTGGCCCAGATCGTGCCTTTGTAGTTGACGACCAGGGGGCAGGGCACCAGGCCCCAGGCCTTCTTGTCCAGCTCGCCCTTGTAATGCTGATCGAAGCCGGGCACGCCCACCAGTTCCCCCGGTATCTCGACCAGCGACCCGTCGATGGAATAGCTCCAGGCGTGATAAGGACAGGTGAACGAGCGCGAGTTGCCGCTGTCGTAGCGGCACACCTTCATGCCGCGATGGCGGCAGCTGTTGAGCAGCACATGGATCTCGCCCTGCGGGTCGCGCGTGACGATGACCGAGTCCTGGCCCATGCGCGACACGATGTAGTCGTTGGGCTTGGGGATCTGGCTTTCGTGGCCCACCATCAGCCAGGAACGGGCGAAGACCTGCTCGAGCTCCTGCTGGAAGATGTCCTGGTTGACGAAGACTTCCCGGCTGACAGTACCCTGGGCCGTATTCACCAAAGACTCGAGTTGATCCGCGCTGAACTTCATTCACGTCTCCAGGCAATGCGCTGACAGAGAAAACGCAGGCCTGCCACAGGGCAGGCGGTGGGGTATCGAGCGGGCCAGAGGCAGAACGACCGGCCTGGCGCTTCAGAACGTGAATTGTAGGATAATCGTATTATTCGACTAGCGAAGAAATACGAATTGTAGGATTAACGGATTTATGCTAGAAAATCCCTATCCGGACAGATACGTTTAGTAATAATTCGCCGGATTGACGGGGAGATCCGGGCGGGGCGGGCCCGAATCTAATATACTTAAAAAATATTAATGATCGCCGTGGGGGCTGTCCGGCTGCCGCGAGGCGCAGCCCCGGCTTTCGCAGGACCCTGGCCATTGTTCCCATGACCCAAGCCCCGCCCATCGTCAAGACACGCGCGACCGAAGCTGCCTACGATGCGATCGAGCAGATGATCGCGACGCTCAAGCTCGAGCCCAACCAGCCGATCGTGGAAAGCGACCTGATCCAGCTGACCGGCCTGGGCCGGACCCCTATCCGCGAAGCGTTGATGCGCCTGGTGGCCAGCGGCCTGATCGAGCAGCAGCCGCGCCGCGGCCTGCGTGTCAGCGAGATCCGCATCGCAGAGCACCTGATCCTGATCGAGACCCGCCGCGTGCTGGAACGCCTGATCGCCATGTCGTCGGCGCGCCGCGCCACGCCCGAGCAGCGCGCCAAGCTGCTGCAGCACGCGCGCGACATGGTCGATGCGGCCGGACGCGGCGACCTGGCCGGTTACATGCAAGCCGACCAGGCCCTGGACCGGGTCAACCACGAAGCCAGCCGCAACCCCTATGCCGTGCAGGCGATCATTCCCATGATCATCCAGTGCCGGCGCTTCTGGTACGCCTTCCAGCACGAAGGCGACCTGGAACGCGGCGCCCAGTGCCACCTGATGGAAGCCGAAGGCATCTACGCCAACGACCCCGAGCGCGCCATGGCCGGGGCGGACGCACTGATGAGCTACCTGATGGAATTCACCCACACCGTCATCGAGGGGTAAGGGCGTGAAGGCGGGTGTTTCACTGCCGCACGCGACCTCATCCGATGAAACCGGGTGCGGCTGAATCGAGGACGCCGCGGAGCCGGCTTTGCCGGTCCGCCAGCGTCGCCCCGGTGAGGCGCGCAGCGCTTCGGGGGGATTAGTTCACATACCAGATGGTTTTCACCTGCTGGTACTGGTCCAGCGCTTCCAGGCCGTTGTCGCGGCCGCCGAAGCCCGATTGCTTGTAGCCGCCGAACGGCGTGGTGATGTCGCCTTCCGAGAAGCCGTTGACCGACACCGTGCCGGCCTGGATGGCCCGCGCCACGCGCTGGGCGCGGCGCACGTCGCGCGTGTACAACGAGGCCGCCAGGCCGTATTGGCTGTCGTTGGCCAGTTCGATGGCCTCGGCTTCGGTCTCGAACGGGGTCACCGCCAGGATCGGCCCGAAGACCTCTTCCTGGAACAGCCGCGAGTTCGCCGATACCGCGTCGAAGATCGTCGGCTCGACATACCAGCCGCTGCCCAGCTCCGAATGGATGCGCCCGCCGTGCACCAGGCGGGCGCCTTCGGCGGCGGCGCCTTCCAGGAAGCCGCGCACTTTGTCGAAATGCGCGCGCTCGATCATCGGCCCGATCTTCACGGCCGCATCGGTGGGCACGCCCACTTTCCATTCCGACAGGCGCTGGCGCAGGCGGTCGAGCAGGGCGTCCTTGATGCCCGCCTGGACGATCAGGCGCGAGCCGCAGCTGCAGTTCTCGCCCATGTTCCAGAACGCCGCCGCCAGCACGTGATCGACCAGTCCGTCCAGGTCGGCGTCGTCGAAAATCACCTGCGGGCTCTTGCCGCCGCATTCCAGCACGATCTCTTTCAGGTTGCTGTCGGCCGAGTACTTCAGGAAGTACCGCCCCACCTCGGTCGAGCCCGTGAACGACACCACGTCCACGTCCATGTGGCGGCCGATGGCCTGGCCCACCGTTTCGCCCAGGCCCGTCACCAACAGCAGGGCGCCGGCCGGTATGCCGGCCTGGTGGGCCAGCTGCGTCATGCGGTAGGCGCTCAGCGAGGTCAGTTCAGCCGGCTTGACGATCACCGAGTTGCCGGCGGCCAGCGCCGGCGCCACTTTCCAGGCATACATCTGCGCCGGGAAATTCCACGGCAGCACGGCGCCCACGACGCCGATGGGTTCTTTCACGATCAGGCCCAGCGCGTCCGGGCCGGTCGGCGAAATGCGCCCGAAGCACTTGTCCACGGCCTCGGCGTACCAGCGGAAGGTGTCCAGCGTGGCGGGCAGGTCGGTATTCAGGCACTCGGTGATCGGCTTGCCGGCGTCCACGCAGTCCAGCGCGGCCAATTCCTCGGCGTGCTCGGCCAGCAGGTCGGCCCAGGCCAGCATGATGCGCTTGCGTTCGGCCGGCGCCAGGCCCGACCATTCGCCGGACTTGAAGCTGGCGCGCGCGATGCGCACGGCCGTGTCCACGTCGGCCGCCGTGCCGGCCTCGATCGCGCCGATCGCGCTGTTGTCGATCGGCGTGGTGTTCTCCAGGCGGTCGCCCGGGGATGCGTGCCCGGGAATCAGGTGGCCCGCCCACAGGCGTCCCGCGCGGGCCTGCTCGAAGATCTGCTCTTGGGTTTGCGGCATGGCGATTCTCCTAGCCCTGGTAGGCGTCGAGCATGGCCAGGAAGGCGCGCTCGTCCTCGGCCGACAGCGGCGCCAGCGGCAGGCGCACCGTTCCGGCGTCGACGCCATGGCGGCGGCAGCCGAGCTTGGCCTTCTGGTTGTAGTCGCCGGACTCCATCGCCTGGATCACGGGGTACATGCCGCTCATCAGGGCGCGCACGTCGTCCCAGCGCGCTTCGGCGGCGGCCTTGACCATCGCCGCCTGTTCGGCGGGGAACACGTTGGCGCCGCCGCTGATCCAGCTGCGCACGCCCCAGAACAGGAAGTCGGCGGCCATGTCGTCGGACCCGCTGATGATGTGGAAATCCGGGATGCGGGCCTGGATCAGCGCCAGCGCGCGGTTGAAGTTGCCGCTGCTTTCCTTGATGCCGACGATATTGGGGATGCGCGCCAGCTCGATCACGGTCTCGACCGCGATCTGCACGCCGATGCGCGCGGGGAAGTCGTACAGGATGATGGGCAGCGGTGTGGCGGCGGCCACCGTGCGGAAATGCTGCACGATGCCGGCCTGCTCGGGCAGGCTGTAGGCGGGCGTGGTCAGCATCAGGCCTTCGTAGCCCAGTTCCTGGGCCTGGCGGGCGTTGCGGATCGCCTGCGGCGTGGACAACGCATTGATGCCCGCGATCAGGGTGATGCGCCCGCCCGCGGCCTCGGCCACGGTGCGCAGCACCAGTTCGCGCTCGGCGTCTTCCAGGGCATAGTATTCGCCGGTGGTGCCGCAGGCCACGATGCCGGCCACGCCGGCTTGCACGAAGCGTTCCACCAGCTGGCGCAGGGCGTCGGCGTTCACGCGGCCGTCCGTGCCGAACGGCGTCACGATGGGAACCAGGACTCCTTCGATGTTCATACGTCTTCCTATTGCAGAAAAAACGCCCGCGTCACCGGGCGGAAACGGGGCCGCGCGGGCCCGCAAACCAGATCGTCAGAACCCCACGATGCGCTGCGGCAGCCAGGTCGCCAGGGCGGGGAACAGCGCCACGATCGCCAGCGTCACGAACTGCACCAGGATGAAGGGGATCACTCCCTTGCACACCTGGCCGTACTTCATGTCCGGCGGGGCGATCGACAGCAGGTAGAAAATCGACGAGGCCATGGGCGGCGTCAGGTAGCTGGTCTGGATCACGATGATCACCAGCGCGCCGAACCAGATCGGGTCGACGCCGGCGGCCGTCAGCACCGGCAGGAACAGCGGCACGCAGATCAGCACGTTGGCCGTCCAGTCCAGCACGAAGCCCAGCAGGAACACGATGCACAGGAACAGCACCAGGGTGCCGTTCACGCCCAGGCCCAGGTCCGAGGTCATGCCCTGGATCAGGCGGGCGCCGCCATTGGCCGCGAAAATGCCGGTGAACATGATGCCGCCCGCCACGATCAGCAAGATCATGGCCGAGATCCGCACCGTGATCGCCAGCGATTCCCGCATCATCGAGAGGCTGAACTGGCCATAGCAGATGCACAGGATCAGCGCGCCGATCGCGCCGACGGCGGCCGCCTCGGTGGGCGAGGCGATGCCCGCCATCAGCGAGCCCAGCACCGCGAAGATCAGCAGCATGGTGGGCACCAGCCCGCTCAGGGTGATCCGCAGCTTCGCCGACAGCGGCAGGCGCATATCCTCGGCGTCGGCCGGCGGGCCTTTCCGGGGGTTCAGCAGGCAGACGCCGATGATGTACAGGATGAACAGCGCCACCATGATCAGGCCGGGGAACAGCATGGCGGCGAACAGTTCGCCCACCGAGATCTGGGCCAGCGACGCATACACCACCGCCACCACCGACGGCGGGATCATGGTGCCCAGCGAGCCGCCGGCGCAGATGGTTCCCGCGATCAGCGAGTTGTCGTAGCGAAAGCGCTGCATGGCCGGGATGGCCATCAGGCCCACCATGACCTCGACCGCGCCCACCACGCCGGCGGCCGCCGCGAAGGTCGCGCCCATGGCGATGGTGGCCACCGCCAGGCCGCCCGGCAGGCGGCCCAGCCACAGCTGCATGGTGCGGAACAGCCGCGCGGCGATGCCGGAACGTTCCAGGATCGCGCCCATCAGCACGAACATGGGAATCGCCGACAGGATGTAGTTGGTGGCGGCCGAATACAGGCCGCCGTACAGCTGGTTGAACACATTGCCGCCGAACGCGAACCAGCCGGCGACGATGGCGGGGATGATCAGGGAAAAGGAAACCGGAATGCCCAGGAAGATCAGCAGGAACATCCCCGGGAACATCAGGGCGGCGACAGTCGGATTCATCAATGCCCCTTCGCGACGGTGCAGCGCCGGCCGGCGAAGGCGCGCAGGCCCTCGGCCGCCAGTTGCAGGGTCAGCGCGACCAGCCCGATCGCGATCAGCAGGTAGAACGGCCACATCAACGGCGCCCAGGGGCTGACCGTCTCGACCTCATGGCGCACCCAGGCGCGCCAGGTGTGCGACACCGCGATCGAGGCCAGCATGCCGAAGAACGGCGCCAGCACCAGCAGGTACGCGACGCCCTCGACCACGTTGTTGAAGCGGGCCGGCAGGCGATTGCGCAGGACGTCGATGCGGATGTGGCCGTCTTCCCGCAGGACATACGCCACCCCCAGCAGGAAGACCGCGCCGTTGCTCATGTAGGCGATGTCGAACGCCCACACCGTGGGCGCATCGAACACATAGCGCGCAAAGACTTCGTACACCATCGCCAGCGTCAGCACCGCGGCCGACACGCTGGCAAGCAGGGAGGCGCACCGGGATACGCCGTTGGCAAACCGGGCCAGGACATCGAGCATGATCGCCTCCCGTGCCGTGCGTCAGTTGCGGACCAGGTAGCCGCTTTCGGCCTTCCAGCGCTCGTGATAGGCCTGGTAGTCGGCCAGCACGTCCGCCATTTCCGGCTTGCCGGCGGCCTTGCGGGCCTCGGCCGTCTTGCGCATCCAGTCGTAGCCCGCATCGGAAAGCTGCTTCACGAACTCGGGGCTGAGCGTGATGATCTCGTTGCGCCCGCTGCGGTACTTCGCCATGGCCTTCATGTCGGCGTCGTAGAAGTAGTCCAGGCTTTGCTGCGTGGTCAGCTGGGCCGCGGCCTCGATCAGCGGCTTCAGGTCGGCCGGCACCTTGTCCCAGGTCTCTTGCTTGACCACCACTTCCCACATGAACGTGGGCTGGTGCACGCCCGGCACCACGATGTACTTGGCCGCCTGGTGAAAGCCCTCGGGCATGTTCGCCGACGGCGGCGCCCATTCGACCGCGTCCACGCCCTTGCGCTGCAGCAGGGTGTAGGTCTCGCCCGCCGGCACCACGGTGGGCACCGCGCCGAAGTAGTCGCGCATCACCTCGGCCCAGGGGCCGGAGGTCCGGTACTTCAGGTTCTTCAGGTCTTCGGCGTTGCGGATCGGCTTGTTCGCATGCGCCATGATCTCGGACGAGCCGATCCCGACGATCATGGTCTTCAGGCCTTGCGTGGCGCGCAGTTTCTCGAGCTTTTGCCTGCCGCCGCCTTCGTACAGCCAGGCCTTGTAGGCGTCGGGCCCCATGCCGCCGGGAAAGCCCGAGAAAATGGCGTTTTCCGGATTCTGGTTGACCAGGTAGCTGGACGTGGAATGGCCGGCCTCGACCACGCCGTCCTGCACGGCATCGAACACTTTCAGGGCCGGCACGATCACGCCGGCGCCGAACGGCTGGATCTCCACCCGGCCCGCGGTCAGCGTCTTGACGTTGGTGGCGAAGCGTTCAAGGAAGTTCTTGTAGAAGGGCGATCCCTCCGGAACCGAGGTCGGGACACGCCAGGTGACATCCGCCGCGGCGGCGGAACCGGCGGCGCACGCCGAGATGATGGCGGCGGCCAATGCGCGGAATAGGTTTTTCATAGTCTCCTCTTGTGGGTGTGGGAATCGAAGCGGTCTTTGCGGGCACAGTCTAATATCCATTAAATATATTAACAACATATTTAAGGGTTAATCCTAGGCGTGCATCGTCGCGCCTGCCGCCTGTCTGGCGAAGAAACGACTGGCCATCCCCAGGGGATGCCGCAAGCGCACGATCTCGGCAGCCATGGCGAGATCGCGGCAAGTGGCATGGCCAAAGCGCTGGCATGTCAGGAATGCAAAGGGGGAAGAGCTCGAGAACAGAGCTCAAGATCGGTGCCCGTGCAGGGCACCCGGAATGCAGGTCAAGGCGCTACGGAGACACCATCCAGCGCTTCGGGATCAAGGGCACGTAGCCCGCGGCGGCGGGCCGCCGCGCCTTCAGATCCCGAACGCCTCGCCTTTCTCGACGATGCGCTGCGCCTGCTTGACCACCGGGGCGTCCACCATGCGGCCTTCGAAGGTGCAGGCCGAGCGGCCCTTGGCTTCTTCCAGCCGGAAGGCGGCGATCAGCGCCCGGGCGCGCTCGACGGCGGCCGGAGTGGGCGCGAAGGCGGCGTTGGCGATGGGCACCTGGGCCGGATGGATGCAGAACGCGCCCTCGAATCCCAGTGCCGCGCCGCGCTCGACGGTTTGCCGGAAGGCCTCGCGATCGGCGAAATCGGCCACCGATCCCACGAAGCCGATGGGGGCGATGCCGGCGCGCCGGCAGGCGGCCACCGCCATGACGTTGGGCACATACAGCGTGTCGGGCGTCACCGCCATCTGCAGGGACAGGGCCAGGTCCTCGGCGCCGACGATCATGCCGCAGATGCGCGGATGCGCCGCGGCGATCTCGTGCATATGGTGCAGGCCCTCGGCATCCTCGATCATGACGATCAGGCGAGTCGTCCCCACGGCCATGCCGCGTTCGCGTTCCAGCTCGTCGACGATCTCGGCCACCGATTGCACGAAGGCCGCGTTCGGCACCTTGGGCAGGGTCAGCGCCTTGACGGGTTCGCAGATGCTGGCCTCGATGTCGCGCAGCAGGTGGCGCCAGGGGCGGTTGACCCGCACGATGACGTCCTTGCCGTGCCCGGCGCATTGCCGCGCGACGTCGGCCACGCGCTCGCGCGCCTGCGCCTTCTGGTCCAGCGCGATGCTGTCTTCCAGGTCCAGCTGGATGGCGTCGGCGGGCTGCTTCAGCGCGCTCTGGATGAACCGGTCGTTGACGATCGGCACGAACAGCATCGATCGCCATGCAAAAACGTTGCTCATGCTCGGGCCCTTCAGTTCAGCGAGATCTGTTCGAGTTCGGCCAGGATGTCGGCGGTGTGCTCGCCCAGCCGGGGGGCGGGGCGGCGGAACCCGCCGGGGCTGGCCGACAGCCGCGGGATGATGTTGTGCATGGGCACGCTGCCCATGTCGGCGTCTTCCAGCTCGACGATGGCCTCGCGGCCGGTCACGTACGGGTGGCCGATCAGGTCGGCCACCGAATACACCGGCCCGGCGGTGACGCCGGCCTGCTCGAACAGCGCCAGGTTGTCTGCCTGGCTGCGCCGGGCCACGAATTCCTGGATGATGCCGTCCAGCAGGTCCTTGTTCTGCACGCGCACGTCGTTGTTCTCGAAGCGCGGGTCGGTTTTCAGTTCCGGCCGGCCGATGGTATCGAAGATGCGCATGGCCATCGACTGCATCGAGCCGGACATGGCGATGTGCTGGCCGTCGCCGCACACATACACGTTGCGCGGCGCGGTGTGCGCCGACTGGTTGCCCGAACGCAGGGTGGGCGTGCCGGTGGCCTGGAACTTGGCCGCCTCGGAAGAGATCAGCGAGAAGATCGGCTCGAACAGCGACAGGTCCACGACCTGGCCCGTGCCGGTTTTCTCGGCCGAGCGCAGGGCCGTCATCACGCCGGCCGCGCCGTAGATGCCGGCGATCATGTCGGCCATGGCCAGTGGCGGCAGGGCGGGCGGCTTGTCGGGAAAGCCGTTCAGGTAGGCATAGCCGGACATCGCCTCGACCAGCGTGCCGAAGCCCGGCTTGCCGCTGTAGGGGCCCGTCTGGCCCCACCCCGACACGCGCGCGATCACCAGCGCCGGGTTCAGCGCGTGCAGCACGTCGGGCGACAGGCCCATTTTCTCGAGTCCGCCGGGCACGAAGTTCTCGACCAGCACCTGCGACGACTTGATCAGCTTCTTCAGCTGCAGCAGCCCGTCTTCGGACTTGATGTCCAGGGCAAGCGAACGCTTGTTGCGGCCGTAGACCTTCCAGTAGACGGGCTGGCCGCCTTCGCGCCAGTGGCGCAGGTCGTCGCCCTTGCCGGGGCGCTCGACCTTGATGACGTCGGCGCCGAAATCGGCCAGGAACAGCGACAGCATGTTCCCGGCCACCAGGCGCGACATGTCGACGACTCTGACATCTTTCAGCGGGCCCTCGAGCCCGGGGTCGAATGCTTTCATATCAATTGATCTGCGCGCCGGAAGACTTGACGATATCGGCCCACAGCTTCAGGTCTTCGTCCAGGCGCTGCGCGAGTTGCGCGGGGTTGTCGTTCAGGGTTTCTACACCCAGCTCGGCGAACTTCTTCTTGATGTCGTCGCTGGCCAGGGCCTTCTGCGTGGCCTGGTAGAGCGCGTCGACGGCCGCCTGGGGCGTGTTCTTGGGCACGTACATGGCAATCCACAGTTCGCCGGCGTAGCCCGGGATCTGCTCGCCGATGGCCGGCACGTCGGGCAGGGCGGGGTTGCGCTGCCGAGTGCTGACGCCCAGCGCGCGCAGCTTGCCCGACTGGATGTTGGCGATCGAGGACGGCAGGCTGGCGAAGATGATGGGCACTTGCCCGCCCAGCACGTCCGTCATGCCGGGCGCGACGCCGCGGTACGGGATGTGCTGCAGCTTCAGGCCGCCCTTCTCGTCGAGCATGGCGCCCAGCAGGTGGTTCAGCGTGCCGTTGCCGGCCGAGGCGTATTGGTACTTGTCGGGGTTGGCCTTGACCAGCGCGATGAATTCCTTGAGCGACTGGGCGGGAAACGACGGATGCACGCACAGCACGTTGGGCACCGAGCCCACCGCCGCCACCGGCGCGAAGTCTTTCACCGGGTCGAAGCCGGGGTCCTTGTAGATGGCCGGGTTGATGGCCTGGGCGCTGCTGATGGTGAACAGCACCGTATAGCCGTCGGCCGCTTCGCGGGCCACCTGGGCCGTGCCGATGTTGCCGCCGGCGCCCGGCTTGTTCTGCACCACGAACGGCTGGCCGAGTTCCTGGGCCAGTTTTTCGGAAACGATGCGCGCCACGATATCGTTGGTGCCGCCCGGCGCCTGCGGGACGACGACGGTGACGGGCTTGTCGGGGTAGGCGGCTTGCGCGCCCGGCGAGATCAGGCCTAGGCCGGCGACGGCGGCCAGGGCGGCTGCCAGTGTCTTGAATGACATGAGGGTGTCTCCTGAATGGTTTGCTCTTATTCTTCACCCAAAGAAGACATAGGTAAAATAGTATAAAAATATAGTTCGTATATATAAATATGTATGCCTTGGGCGCGCAGATCCCGCGCGCGGTGGCGATGCCATGACGCTGACGCAACTGCGATACTTTCTTGCCGTCATCCGCTGCGGCAGCATTTCCGGCGCGGCCGCGCAGATCCATGTGGCCCAGCCGGCCATCTCGCAGCGCCTGCGGCAACTCGAAGACGAGCTGGGGCAGGTGCTGTTCAAGCGGCTGCCGCGCGGCATCGAGTTGACGCAGGCCGGGCACCACCTGAAAGAACACGCCCTGGAAATCCTGCGCCGGGTGGATTCGGTCCACGACGATTTCAAGTCGTCGGACATCAACCCGTTCGGCAATGTGACGCTGGGCATGTCCACTGCCGTCAACACCAAGTTCTGCGTGCCGGTGCTGGAACAGGTGACGCAGGCGTACCCGAACATCAGGCTGGCCCTGACCGAGCACATGAGCGGCACCCTGCTCGAATGGACGGAGGCCGGCCGCATCGACCTGGCGGTGGTGTACGACGTGCCCACCAATACCCCGCTGGACGTGCACAGCCTGGGTCGGGAAGACCTGTACCTGGTGACCGACGTGGCGCTCAAGCGGTGCCTGCCGCAGGTCGTGTCCCTGGCCGATATCGTCGAGCTGGGGTTGATCCTGCCGGCGTTTCCGCAGACGCTGCGCCTGATGATAGAGAAGACCTTCGCCGACCACCTGGGCCGGCCGCCCAGGGTGCTGCTGGACGTGGATTCCACCTACGCCATCAAGAAGCTGGTGTCGGCCGGCAAGGGCCAGAGCATCCTGTCGATCCATTCGGTCATCGACGAGCTCGGCCGCGGCGAACTGGCAGTGACGCCGATCGCCGGCCCGCCGATCACGCGCACGATCAACCTGGTCACGCATCCCAACCGCGTGGCCGACGCGGCGGTGCGCGCCGTGCATCGCGCGGTGGATGCGGTGCTGGCGGCGGGCTGAACGGCGCGCCCGCTACTTGAACATGACCGGGTCGGCCCCGGGCGGCGGCGAGAACCGGAACATGCCGCGCTGCCTGACCGCCTCGATGCCGCCGACTTCCTCGATGCGGTGCGCCTGGTCCCGCAGACACAGGGCGTTGGCCGCCTCCGGATCCACCACGGCGCGCAGGGCCTGCTCGCATTCCTGCAGGATACCCGCGCAGGCGGGATCGCCGCCCAGGTCGCGGAGCTCTTCGGGGTCGTTCTCCAGGTCGTACAGCATGGGCGGCATGCCGACGTAATAGATGTACTTGTACTGGCCATGCCGGATCATGAAGGCGCCGGTGGACGACCCGGCGGCGTGGTATTCCGACAGAACGGTGCGCGGCTCGGCGCGGCCGGCGGCGATGTCCCACAGCGACGCGCCGGGCAGGTCCCGATCTTGCGCCTCGAGCGTGCCGCCGACGCACTGGACGATGGTCGGGAACAGGTCGACCAGGCTGACCGGGGTATCGCACTGCCCGTCCGGCGCCACGCCGTCGCCGGCGACGATCAGCGGAATGCCGGCGGATTCTTCATACATGGTGGACTTGCCCCACAGCCCGCGCGCGCCCAGGTTGTCGCCGTGGTCCGAGCCATAGACGATACGCGTCGAGCCGGCCAGGCCGGACGCTTCCACGGCGTCCAGGATCTGGCCGATGTTGTCGTCCAGGAAGCTGACCAGGCCATAGTAGGCGCTGAGCGCGCGCCGTACCATGTCTTGGCCGGTGAACCCCTGGTCGTAGATCTGCGCGCCGCGCAGTTGCTGGATGAACGGGTGGTGCGTGGGGCGTTCGTCCTGTGCGTACTGCTTGGGCATCGCCATGCGATGTTCGGGATACAGGTCGAAGAATTCCTGAGGCACGATCAGCGGGAAGTGCGGCGCCACGAAGCCCACGTACAGCACCCACGGCTTGCCGCCCGCGTCGGCGGCGCGCTGCCGCAGCCACTTCACGGCCGCATCGCGCACCGCGCGGTCGTAGCGCACATAGTCGGATTCCCCGGGGCCGGCCTCGGGGCCGAGCATGGCCGCGCCCTTGCGCACCGGCAGCGGCAGTTCCTGGCGGATCAGGCCCAGCAGGTCGCCCAGGCCGTCGACGATGTGCAGCGGCTGGATCTCTTCCGTGAAGCCGTTGCGCAGCGGGTCGTGCCCGGAATAGTGCAGCTTGCCGATCGACACCACGTCGTGGCCCTGGGCCATCAGGCGGTGGCCCCAGCTCGGCTGGGCGCCCTGGTAGGCGATGGCGTTGTCCCAGCACCGGTTCTGGTGCACGTGGCGCCCGGTGGCCAGGCTGGCGCGCGCGGGCACGCAGATGGGGCAGTTGGTGTAGGCCTGCGTGAAGCGCGTGCCGCGCGCCGCCAGCCTGTCCAGGTGGGGGGTCTGCACGACTTCGTCGCCGTAGCAGCCGGTGACCTTCTTGTTGTGTTCGTCCGAAAATATGAAAAGCAGATTGCTGGGTTTCATGTGGCGGCAGCCCTAGTTCTTCACGTTGATCTTGGCCAGCTTGATGAGTTCCTGGTAGCGCTGCCGCTCGGCGTCGATGAACGTGCCGAAGGCGTCGACGGACATCGAGCGCGCCAGCACGCCCTGGTCCCTGAAGTGCTGCGCGACGGTGGGCTCTTGCAGCGACTCGACCACCGCCGCATGGATTTTCTGCACGATGGCCGGCGGCGTGCCGGCCTTGACGACGATGCTCCACCACTGGGTGATTTCGTAGCCGGGAATGGTCGCGCTCATCAGCGGCAGGTCGGGCAGCAGCGGGTCGGCCTCGCGGCCGGTCGTGGCCAGCGCTTTCAGGTGACCGCTGCCCAGGTAGGCTTTCGCGGCGGCCGGCGAGGTGATCATGAAATCGACCGTGCCGCCCACCAGGTCATTGAGCGCCTGGCCCGCGCCCTTGTAGGGCACGTGCAGCAAGTGCGTGCCCGTGCGTTCGGCCAGCAGTTCCCCCGCCAGGTGCGCCGGGGTGCCGATTCCCGACGAGGCGAATCGCACCGCGCCGGGATGGGCCCGGGCGTAGTCGACCAGTTCGGCCCCGCTGTTGGCCTTGACCGTGGCGCCCACCACCAGGATGTTGGCGCTTTCGCCGATGATCGTGATGGGCTGGAAATCCTTGAACGGATCGAAGGGCAGCGACTTGTTCAGGTACGGCGTGGCCGCCAGCATCGACGGCGTGGCGAACAGCAGCGTATAGCCGTCGGCCGGCGAGTTGGCCACCAGGTTCTGCGCGATGACGCCGCCGGCCGAGGGCTTGTATTCGACGATCAGCGAGGTGCCCAGCTTGCGGCCGAGCTGGTCGGACAGGATCCGGGCCAGGATGTCCGGGGCGCCGCCGGGCGACTGCCCCATGATCATGCGGATGGGCTTGTCGGGGTAGCCGGCCGCGGCATCCTGGGCATGGCCGATGGGGCAGGCCAGCGCTGCCGTTGCCAGCGCCAGCCCGCCCAGGCCGCGCCGCAGGGAATCCGCCAGTGTCATGTCGTCTCCTTGTTCTGGATGGCCATGGGGGAAGGGCATGGCGCATCGTTGTGGAAACTATTGTGCGGAGAAAATGTATTCTCCATAAGTGAAATATAGTGATTGTTCTATCAGGAATCGCTATACCAGAACGGCCGCCCGCGCCCCGGGCAACCACGTGGACCCGAGCCCCATGACGAATTTCACCAACCAGGCCTTGCGGCGCCTGCGGCTGCGGCACATCGAGCTGCTGCATGCCCTGAGCGAGGTCGCCACCGCCAGCGCGGCCGCCGCAAGGCTGAACCTGTCGCAACCGGCCGTCAGCAAGATGCTGCAAGAGATCGAGGCGGTCAGCGAGGCGCGGCTGTTTCACCGCGGACGCCGCGGCATCGAGCCCACCGACATGGGCAGGCTCTGGATCCGGCATGCCACCCTGATGGTGCGCCAGGTCGACACCGCGGGACAGCAGTTGCAGGCGATGCGGCTGGGCGCGTCGGTGCTGCTGAACGTGGGGCTGTCGTCGACCATGCCCCTGCTGTCGCAGGCGGTGGTGACGCTGCGCGCGCAGATGCCGTCGCTGTTGCTCCGGGTATGGGACGAGCCGCCGCGCCAATTGATCGCGCGGCTGATGGCCGGGGAAATCGATTGCGCGCTGGCGCCGCTGCCGCCGGATATCCTGGCCTCGCCCGAGGTGAACAGCCTGCGCCTGCAACCGGTGATGGACGACTGGATGTGCGTGGTGGCGTCGCCGCGCCATCGGCTGGCGCGGCGGGCGCAACTGGGCTGGAGCGACCTGGTGTCGGAACAATGGGTGCTGTCGCCGCCCGAGGGGCTGACGCGCCAGCGGTTCGTCGCGGCCTGCCTGGAGCACGGGCTGTCGCCGCCGCGGCCGGTGATCGAATGCGTGTCGTTCAAGTCGGTGCGGTGGCTGCTGCGCAGCGACCCGACCCTGGTGGCGCTGACGCGCGCGCACCAGGTCATGGACGATGTGCGCGACAGGCTGGTGAAGGTGTTGCCGGTCAGCCCGCGCGTGCCGTTGCCCGCGGTGTCCCTGATCACCCGGCACCGCACGGCCGCCGACCCGGAGGCCCTGTCGGCGCTGCTGGCAGCCCTGCAGGCAGCCACGCAGCACGCCGATACGGGCGCCGGCTGAGCCGGGTCCAGTGGGGGCCGGGCCGTCAGGCGGCGGGCGGCAAGACCCAGGTGGCCGCCACGGCAGACAGGTACAGGCCCAGCCCGAACACGGCATGGGTCAGCACGCTGCGCAGGCAGTTCTTCAGCGGCGTGGGCGTCCTGGACGACGCCACCCCCGCGCCCATGCCGGGCTGTATCAGGAACAGCGGCACCGCCACCGTAGCCACGCCGACCGCGACGGCCGGCATCAAGGTCGGCGCGCGCAGCCACGCCGGGCCCTGGATGCCGGCCAGCAAGGCCGCGAAGGCCAGGCCCGTCGCGTAGTGGGCGATCCAGCCCAGGGCCACTTCCCCCGCGATGGGGCGCGCCTGCCCGATGCTGGCGTGGGCGAATGTGCCGCGCCACGCATGGCCTACCCAGCGCCCCACGAAGGCGAAGTTCAGCGTGGGAACGCCCAGGCGCTGCAGGGCGACCAGCCACGCGTCCATGACGGCCGTGGCGCCGATGCCGGTCAGCAGAACCCGCCATAGATCTTCCGGTGATGCCATTTCAATTCCTGTCGGTTGACTCGCTTGATGAGCAGGCCCATGGTAAAAGTTGAAGTCAACTTCAAGTCAACAGGTTTCGCATGGATATCGCCGAGGTCGCCAAACGCACGGGGATTCCCGCCCACACTTTGCGCTTCTACGAGCGCAAGGGCTTGATTGCCTCAGTGGCGCCGCGCGGGGCCCGCCGCCGGTTCGAACCGGGGGTGCTGCATCAACTGGCGCTGGTCGCGCTTGGCCAGGCCGGCGGGCTGTCGCTCGATGAAATCCGCGCGATGCTGTCGCCGCGCGGCGCGCCGCGGGTCGACAGGCAGGTGCTGGTGGCCAAGGCCGACGACATCGACGCCACGATCAAGGAACTGCGGGCGATCAGCCGGGGGCTGAGGCACGCGGCCGCGTGCCCGGCGCCCAGCCACGCGGAATGCCCGACATTCCAGCGCCTGCTGAAGGCCGCCGCGGCGGGGGCGTTGCGACGGCGGCGGCCGCTGCCGGTGCCCCAGGGGCGCGCGCCGCGAAGCGGCGGGCTTGAGGGCGATGCCGAGCATGGCATCGGCAGAAAGGCCAAAGCCTTGTAAGACGGGCCAGCGGCATGTCGCTCGAGCCCGCTCTTGCCATGGTCATTCCGTCATCGGCACACCGGCAGAGCCGTTTCGGCGCCGGCTGGCATAGGCATCGCTGTTCAGTTGTTCGGAAAGCTTGGCGGCACAATTGCACAGCACCTCGATTTGATCGGGGCGAGGAGGGGTCGGAATATTCTGTATCGAGGCGATCACGGCGAGTGCGCCGGCCAGCACATGGCCATCGCGAAAAATGGGAACGGCAACGGTGTTCACGCCAAGCAGTACCTCGTTGCTGCAACTTTCGAAGTACTGCTCTCTGATCACCTTCAGACGCGCACGGATCTCCGGCTCTGCGACCATCGAGTATTCGGTTTCGGCCGTAAGCGCTGAACTCAACAATTCGTCCTGAACGCTTTTGGGCGAAAACGCCAGGGTCAGGCGGCCCAGCGCCGAGCAGTGAGGCAACGGCCGGTTGCCCGGCTTCACGCTGATGCAAATGGGCGCGTAGATGTTGTCCATGCTGGCAACCACCATGGGCCGTCCGTTGATCGGCACCGCGAGCACGGCCGTTTCACGCAGCTCGTCGCGAATCTGCACCAGAAAAGGTTCGGCCCGGCGCCGCAGATCGAACTGCGAACCCGCGGCTTCTCCCAGTTGAAACACCCGCCATCCCAACCGATAGCGATCCGTCGTTTCGTCCTGATCGACCAGCCCCTGGCTTCGCAGGGTCGAAAGATGGCGATGTATGCGGGGCTTGGTTTCGCCCATGGCGTCGGCCAGTTCCGTGACGCCCATTGCGCGTTGGGCCAAGGCCAGTTCATCAAGGATTCTGACTGCGACGAGGACGGCCTCTACCCCATTCTGCGTCTTGGCGTCAGCAGGGAGTCGTCGGCCTTTGGCATTCGCGTTTTTCATAGCACGAAATTTTCCCATATTTCAAAAAATCGAAACCGCGGATACCTGCCCCTGGTACTTACCCTCGATACGCCCAATTTATGTTCACCGTTTTACGGTGGTTGATATAATGTTTTGCACAGCGAAACACCAAGCTGGGTAGCAAACTCATCGGGCGATCTGGCCCGGAAACCCACTCATTCATCAATAAAGATAAAAAAAGCCCATGAAATTTGCTTCACGTCGCCGCGAAATGTTGCTGGCTCTGGCATCGGCCGGGGTCCTGAACCTTGCTATGCACCCGCTCGCCATGGCCAGTACGGGCTATCCGAGCAAACCCATCCGCCTGATCGTGCCGTTTCCTCCCGGCTCGGCCACTGACCTGCTGGCGCGTTTCATGGGCAATAAGCTTTCTGAAGCATTGGGTCAGCCTTTTGTTATCGATAACCGTCCCGGCGCGGGCGGAAACATCGGGTCCCGCGCGGTGGCAGAAGCCCGGCCCGACGGCTATACGCTTGGCATGGGGGTGTTCGGCGTTCATGCGATCAATCCGCATTTGTTTAAGGACATGCCCTTCGACTCCATCTCTGCTTTTCAACCCATTGGCACCGTGGCGACTGCCATTCAGGTCCTGGTCGTCAGCCCTCGCATCAAGGTTGATTCGGTCAAGGAATTGATCGACTACGCCCGCGCTCGCCCAGGCGAACTCAACTTCGCCTCGCCTGGAAATGGAAGTACCGGGCAACTGGCTGCCTCTTTGCTGGAAAGCTCTGCCGATATCAAGTTCACCAATGTCCCTTTCCATGGGGCTTCGGCCGCGCGCCTTTCGCTTCTGGCGGGCGACACGCACCTTTCGTTCGAGCTCGTCACTACGGCAGCGCCGCATGTTCGGGCGGGCGAGCTCAAGGCGCTTGCCGTCACAGGCACGTCGCGGTCATCTGCGTTGCCCGACGTTCCCACCATGATCGAGGCGGGGCTGCCTGATTTTGAAGTCACGACATGGATGTCGATTGTCGGTCCGGCAGGTGTCCCGGAACCGATCGTCAATCAGCTGAATACCGCGATCAACGACATCTTGAAGCGCCCGGATACGGTCAAGGCCCTGCAGGACATCGGTACGACGGCGACCGCCGAAACGCCGGAAACCCTGCGCCAACGCATGCTGCGGGACCGCAGCAAATGGGGCGAGATCATACGCAAGGCGGGAACCAAACTGGACTGAACCATGCAAGAACACCTGCACGCTCTCAGCACCTTTGTTTGCGAACATCCGTCATCCCACCTCGATCCTGCTGCGCTTCGCCGAGCGAAGTGGGTCATTCTGGATAGCCTGGCCGCGATCGCCGCGGGGATGCAGGCCGACGAAATGCGCCGGTTTGGCGACGCCACGCTGGCCGAGGCATCGCCCGGCCCATGCTGGGTCGTCGGAACCGGCAAGCGCAGCAATGCGGGCGATGCCGCGCTGCTGAACGGTACGGCCGGAACCTGGCTGGAATTGAACGAAGGCAATCTGATCGCCAAGGGGCATCCGGGTATTCAGGTGGTGCCCATCGCGATTGCGATGGCGCAGCAACTGGGTTCCAGCGGACGGGACCTGCTTCGCGCGGTACTCATGGGCTACGAAGTGGCTTCCCGGGTCGGGCGGGGGGCGCGCTTGCGCCTATCCGTGCATCCCCATGGTACCTATGGGGCTATCGGAGCCGCCGTCGCGGTCGGTGTCCTGAAAGGCTACGACGCGGCGGCCATGCAAGAGCTTATTTCGGTGGCTGCGACATTGGGCTTGGCAACCAGTCGCAAGACCTTGCTCGAGGGCGCAACCGTACGCAACGTATACACCGGCCATTCGGGCGTCATGGGGTTGTGGGCCGCTCGGCTGATCGAAGCGGGCTTCAACGGGGAATCCACAGGCGTTCAATCTGCATTCGGGCATGTGCTTGGCGAAGCCTTCGACGAAACCTCTTTGAGTCGAGGCCTGGGGCAGGAATGGCTGATCAATAGCAGCTATTTCAAGCTTCATTGCACTGGGCGCTACGTTCACGCGGCGATAGATGCCCTGGCCGAGGCCTGTGCCAGCCAGGCGGGCGGTCGGATCGCGGCCACGGAGATCGAGCGGATCAACGTGCGCACGTTCGCGCTGGCCGCCATGTTGAACGGACAGAATATCGACAGCAGTTTCGGGGCCAGATTTTCTGTTCCCTTCGCCTTGGCGACGCTGATCGTTCACGGTGAGTCGTCGCTGGAAGCGTTCAGTGACGCGGCGGTGGGCAATCCGGCGGTACAGCAACTGTGCAAGCGCATCCACGTACAGGAAGACCCCGCCTTCACGCAGCGCTATCCGGCAGAGCAGGTCTGCGAACTGGAAATCGTCACCCGACAAGGAAAACCCTTGCGAGGACGCTGCGAGATCATGAAAGGCGAGGCAGGCAATCCGTACAAAGAGGGCGAGGTGGAAGCCAAATACGCGAAGCTGGCCACCCAGGCCTGGGGCGCCGATGTCGCGGCTCGCCTGCAGGACTGCATTCTGGGACTTGAGCACATCGGCGATTTCGAGCAATCGACCCGCTCGCTGCAGCTATGAATCCCGGCCGGCGCCGCCTGGTGTCATGGCGGCGCCGGCCCGGTATCAATCCAGCGTGGTCAGCCGCTTTTCCAGCGCCCGCATGGCTTCGTAGCCCATCAGTTCCATGATGTCTTCGATGCCCACCAGCAAATCGGGCCGGTGGGCCGGCGTGCCGGTCGCGATGACGTTCTTCATTTCTTCCAGCGCGCTGCGCATGCCGTAGATGGCCGCCGCCGGCAGCATGCGCGGCAGGCTGATGCGCTTGACGCCGAGCCGCTTCAGTTCGGGGATGGGGATCAGCGGTGTGGTGGGACGCTGGCGCACGCCGAACCCCATGTTGATGCTGACCGGCACGCCCGCCGCTTCGACGATGCGGCCGATGTCGTCGGCGGTCTTGACGGCGTCGGGGAAAATGACGTCGGCGCCCGCGGCGGCATAGGCTCGCGCGCGGCGCACGGCGCCCTCGACGCCTTCGATGGCCAGGGCGTCGGTGCGCGCAATGATGACGAAGTTATCGTCGCGGCGCGCCAGGCAGGCCGCTTCGATTTTCTTCACCATTTCTTCCAGCGGGATGACATCCTTGCCGGGCATGTGGCCGCAGCGCTTGGGGCTGACCTGGTCTTCCAGGTTGACGCCGGCTACGCCGGCTTCCTCGAACATCTGCACCGTGTGGAAGACGTTCACCGGGTTGCCGTAGCCGGTATCGGCATCGGCCGTCAGCGGGATGTCGACCGAGCGGGCCAGCATGCGACAGTGGTTGACGTTTTCCGTCAGCCCCATCACGCCGATGTCGGCAATGCCGAGCAGGGCGTTCGACAGGGCCGCGCCGCTGGTGCAGGCGGTCTTGAACCCGGCGGCCTGCACCAGGCGCAGGCTGTAGCCGTCGTAGACGCCCGGCGAAACGATGAATTCGGCGGAGTTGAGCAGTTCCCGAAACTTCTTGGCGGCGGCTGTCATGAGTATCTTGTTCCTTTGAACGGCGGATTGCGGCGCACGGGCGCAGAGTGGCTGCATTATCCGATTCCGGTCGATAAAGTGTCAACTCTTTTGTGATGTCATGGGCGAGATTGTCCCTGATTTTGCGAAAAAAGTGGGTTTGATTCGACTATTTCGGGCGATATGAGTTTTACTGTTGACAGTTTAACCAGGCCCGCCTATGCTTCCATTTATGAACAAGTAGGGGCTACATGAACGCGTCGTTTCTTCTGAAGGGCTCTCCGGTCCATTACGCCGATGTGGCGAGTGCGGCCGGCGGCTGCGGGGTCGAACTTGCCTCGCTGCCTTATGTGATCCGTATCCTGCTGGAAAACCTGTTGCGCCATCGCGGCCGCGGCCTGCCTGTGCACCAGGCCGAGATCGAGGCCGTGGCGCATTGGCAGCGCCATATCTCCGAGCAGATCTCGCTGTATGTCGAGCGCGTGATCCTGCCCGACTCGAGCGGCCTGCCGGTATTGCAGGACCTGGCCGCCCTGCGCGACGCCGTCCAGGCCGGCGGGGGCGACTCCGCCCGTGTCGATACCCGCGTGCCCGTCGACCTGATCGTCGATCACTCGCTGCAGGTCGACGCCTGGAGCCGCGAAGATGCCGTGCGCCGCAACCTGGACGCCGAATTCGCCCGCAACGAAGAGCGCTATCGCTTCCTGAAATGGGCGCAGCAGGCCTTCGGCGGCCTGCGCGTGTTCGCGCCGGGAACCGGCATCATTCACCAGGTCAACCTGGAAAAGCTGGCGACGGTCGTCAGTGCCAGCGAACACGACGGCCTGGCGTGGGCGTATCCCGATTTCGTGATCGGCGGCGATTCCCACACGCCGATGGTCAACGGGCTGGGCGTGCTGGGCTGGGGCGTGGGCGGCATCGACGCCGAATCGGCCTTGCTGGGCCGCGCCTATACGTTTCCCATTCCCGAGGTGGTCGGCGTCGAGCTCAAGGGCGCGTTTCGCAGCCCCGTCACCACCACCGACGCCGCGCTGCTGGTCACGCAGCGCCTGCGCAGCGAAGGCGTGACGGGCTGCATGGTCGAATTCTTCGGCGAGGCCGTTTCCGGCCTGTCGGTGGCCGATCGCGCCACCTTCGCCAACATGGCGCCCGAATACGGCGCCACTTGCGGTTTCTTCCCGGTCGACGAGCAGACGCTGGACTACCTGCGCCTGACCGGCCGTACGGCCGACCACGTCGAACTCGTGCGGGCCTATTGCCAGGCCAACGGCCTGTGGCGCGCCGATCCCGCCGCGCTCGCGGTGCGCTATGCCAGGGTCGTGACGATCGACCTGGCGCAGGCCGAGCCCTGCATGAGCGGCCCGCGCCGTCCGCAAGACCGATTGCCGATCGGCCAACTGGCCGAAGACTTCAGGCAGCGCCTGCCGCGGCCGGCGGCCGAGGGCGGGTTCGGCCTGGACGCCGACGCGCTGGCCCGCCAGCCCGGCAGCGCCGGACTGCGCCACGGCAGCATCGTGGTGGCGGCATTGACCTCGTGCACCAATACGTCCAACCCTTCCGTCATGCTGACCGCCGCGCTGGTGGCGCGCGCCGCGCGCCAGCGCGGCATCGCGCCGCCAAGCTGGGTCAAGCGTTCGCTGGCTCCGGGGTCGCGCACCGTGACCGATTATCTGCAATCCACCGGCCTGCTGCAAGACCTGGAGGCGCTGGGCTTCGGGGTCATCGGCTACGGCTGTACCACCTGCGGCGGCAAGTCCGGCCCGCTGGCGCCCGAAGTGACGCAGGACGTCACCGACAACCAGTGGGTGGTTTGCACCGTGCTGTCGGGCAACCGCAATTTCGAGGGGCGCATCCACAAGCTGGCGCGCGCCAACTATATCGGCTCGCCGCCGCTGGTCGTGGCCTATGCGCTGGCCGGCCGGATCGATATCGATTTCTCGCGCGAACCCATTGCCGTCGACGCCGCCGGCCAGCCCGTCTGGTTGAGCGAGCTGTGGCCCAGCGAGGCGCAACTGCGCGATGCCATGAGCCGCGCATTGTCGCCGCAGGGCTTTCGCAAGGTATGGGATCTCGAGCCCGAAGGGGCGTCGCAATGGCGCGCGCTGTCGGAAGTGTCCGGGCAGCACTGGCAATGGGGCGAATCCAGCTACCTGGTCGAGCCGCCGTTCTTCAAGATGCCGGCGCAGCAGTTCGGCCAGCGCCTGAGCGGCGCGCGCGTGCTGGGGCTGTATGGCGATTCGCTGACGACGGACCATATCTCGCCCAGCGGCGAGATTCCCGCCGAGGCGCCCGCGGGCCAGTACCTGCTGAGCCTGGGCGTGGCGCAGCGGGATTTCAACAGCTATGTGGCCCGCCGTTCCAACTTCGAGGTGATGACGCGCGCCACCTTCGGCAACATTCGTATCCGCAATCTGTTGGTGCCGGGCGTCGAGGGCGGCTACACGCGGCATTTCCCGTCCGGCGAGATGCTGAGCATCTACGATGCCAGCCGCCGCTATCTGGCCGACGGCACCGCCACCATCGTGCTGGCCGGCGAAGAATACGGCACCGGCAGCAGCCGCGACTGGGCCGCCAAGGGCACGGCGCTGCTGGGCGTGCGCGCCGTGCTGGCCAAGTCGTTCGAGCGCATCCACCGCGCCAACCTGGTGGGCATGGGCGTGATTCCCTTTCAGTTCGAGCGCGGCCAGGGGTGGCGCGAACTGGGCCTGGACGGCAGCGAGACCTTCGAATTCTTCGGCGTGCTCGACGGCATCCGCCAGGGCAAGCCGGTGCGGGTCGTGGCAAGCCGCGACGGCATGACGGCGGAATTCCATGTCATGCCGCAGGCGCTGACCGAATCCGAGCGCCAGTTGCTGCTGCAAGGCGGCATTCCGGCCAGCGTGCTGGCCGACTATCTGCAGTAATCCAACACATCAAGGAAAACCAACATGGCACGAACGCTGGACACGCTACTGACCAACACCCTCGTGTTCCTGGAAGGGCAGGGTCTGGTGCCGGGCAGCATCGGCATCGTCGACGGCAAGATCGCGATGATCGGCGGCCATGGGCAAGACATGCCGGCCGCGCGCGACGTCATCGACTGCCAGGGCCTGTGGACCTTGCCGGGCGTGATCGATCCGCACGTGCATTTCGGTTTCGGGTCGCCCGAAACCGACTTCGAGACCGAGTCGCGCACGGCCGCGCTGGGCGGCACGACCAGCGTGATTTCGTTTCACCGGTCGGCCGATATCCGCGAAAGTTTCGACGCGGTACGCGCGCGCGCCGAAAGCCAGAGCTGCATCGATTTTGGCTTTCACTTCGGCATTACCAGCCGGCTGCACGTCGAGACGCTGGACGAGATCTCGCACCGCTTCGGCGTCAGTTCGTACAAGCTGTACATGATGTACAAGGGCGCGGCGGGGCTGTCGAAGGGGTTCACCGATATCGACGACGGCCTGCTGTGGGGCGCGCTGAACGCCACGCGCGCCATCCCGGGTGCGGTGCTGGGCGTGCACTGCGAGAACGTCGAGGTGATTCCGTGGCTGCGCGATCCGCTGCGCGCCGCCGGCCGCGACGACCTGGCCGCCTGGAACGAACAGAGCCCCGATTTCCTGGAAGCCGAGAACGTGCACCGGGTGTGCTACTTCGCGGGCAAGACCGGCACGCCGGTCAATATCGTGCACTTGAGCAGCCGCGAGGCGCTGCGCGAAGTGCGCCGCCATCGCCACGAAGGGCGCGCCGCGCCCATCTATGTGGAAACCTGCCCGCACTATCTGTTCCTGGACGATCGCAGCCCGGCCGGGACGTATGCCAAGGTGAACCCGCCGGTGCGCTCGGCCGCCGACATCGACGCGATGTGGGAAGGCGTCTGCGACGGCGCGATCACCACCATTGGTTCCGACCACGTGCCGCGCAAGCGCGCCACCAAGGACAAGGACATCTGGGCGGCCAGCAACGGCTTTCCCGGCACCGGGATGATCCTGCCCATCCTGCTGCACGAAGGCTATCACCGGCGCCAGGTGCCGCTCCAGACTCTGATGCGGGTGGCCAGCAGCGCAACCGCAAGCATCTACGGCATGCCGGGCAAGGGCCGCATCGCGGTCGGCAACGATGCCGACCTGGTCATCGTCGATCCGGATCTGGAGAAAACCGTCAATCCGGACGAGCTCGAGTCCCACGCCGACTATTCACCGTACGAAGGCATGCGCCTGAAGGGGTGGCCGGTGCGCACGCTGGTGCGAGGCCGCACCGTGGCGCACGACGGCCGCATCGCGGAAGACGCCCGCCACACGCCGGGCGGACGCTACCTGCGCCGCCTTTGATCGATACATACAACATTCACAGGAGCATCACCATGTCGGAAACCAAGCGCATCTGGGACGCGTTTCTTACTGATCGGGACAAGGAAGTCTACAAGGCCGCCGGCTACGGCAAACGGGGCGGCTTCGGCAAGCGGCCGGCCCTGTTCATCATCGACGTGCAGTACAACTTCTGCGGCGACAAGCCGGAGGACATCCTGGAAGGCCTGAAGCAGTACCGCACGCACTGCGGCGCCGAGGCCTGGGATGCGGTCAAGCACATCGTGCCGCTGCTGGAGCTGGCGCGCGACAAGAACCTGCCGGTGTTCTACACCGAAAGCGGCCGCCGCAACGACCTGCTCGACAGCGGCGTGCAAGTGGGCAAGAACCACCGCGGCACCGAAAAGACCGTGCTGGCCGATACCCACGCCACCCGCACGGTCGAGGAACTGGCGCCGCGTCCGCAGGACATCCGCATCGTCAAGCAGAAGCCGTCGTGCTTTTTCGGCACGATCTTCATGAGCCACCTGAACTTCTTCGACGTGGACACGCTGATCCTGGTGGGCTGCACCACCTCCGGATGCCTGCGCGCGACCACCGTCGACGCCTATTCGTACAACTTCAAGGTCATCATTCCCGAAGAAGCGTCGTTCGACCGGTTCCAGTCCAGCCACGCCATGAGCCTGTTCGACCTGAACTGCAAGTACGCCGACGTCATCCCCACCGCCGACGTCGTCGACTACCTGAAGGCGCTGCCGGCACGCGCGGCGGACTGAGCGCGGGGCAATGAGCACCATCCCCATCACGCTGCTGACGGGTTTCCTGGGCAGTGGCAAGACCAGCCTGTTGCGGCGCTTGATCCACCAGCCGGGTTTCGCGCGCTGCGCGGTGATCATCAACGAGTTCGGCGAGGTCGGGCTGGACCAGGCCCTGGTGGCCGACCAGTCCGACGACCGCGATATCCAGCTGCTGGACTCGGGATGCCTGTGCTGCCTGGCCAGCAGCGCCATCCAGGATACGCTCGCCTCGCTCTACTATCGACGCCTCAGGGGCGAGATCCCCTGGTTCGACCGGGTGCTGATCGAGACCTCGGGGCTGGCCGAACCGGGGCCCATCATCAACGCCGTCTATGGCGACGGCGCCCTGGCCTCGCAATTCCGGTTCAGCAGTATTGTCGCCACCTTCGACGCCGGTTTCGGCCAGACCGACAGCCAGGCCTACGCCGAAGCGAAGACGCAGCTGCTGATGGCCGACACGGTGGTGCTGACCAAGGTCGACCTGCATCCCCAGGCGCGCCACCTGGCCGCCTGGCTGGGCGAGTTGAATCCCACGGCGCGCGTCTACGAAAACAGCCTGCCCGACGACCAGCTGGCGCGCCTGCTGCTGGACCCCGCGGCGGACGGCCCCGCGTCGGGCCCGGCCGCCCCGGCGGCGTCCTTGGCGCGGCAGTCGTCGGCGCTGGGCCATCTGCTGGCCTACGGCATCCACAGCGTGGCGGTCGATATCCCCGAACCCATCGGCTGGCCGGCGTGGGCCGCGTTCGTGCACGAAGTACAGCGCACCTTCGCGGACCGGCTCTTGCGACTCAAGGGCGTGCTGGCTTTTGCCGGCCAGGGGCCGATGGTGGTGCATGCGGTGCACCACGTGTTTTCCGCACCCGAACCGGCGGGCGCCGTGCCGGCCCGGCTGGCCGGCAAACTGGTTTTCATCGTGCGCGACATGGCGCGCGACGAAGTTCGGCATGCGGCGCGGCACCTGCTTGCGCCACCGCATGCCGATGACATCTAGGTGTTAACACTAAGCTTCAATCTGTTAACACTTTTCTCGAATTAGGGTAGATTCCGTCTGAAACGCTGGCGTTTCATGCGTTTTCTGTGCCAGCAAATAACTATTCTGCTCAATCTGTCGACATTAAAGGACCAGCCATGAAGCTCTCCCACTTCCAATTTCCGTCGGGCGCCGCGCAGGGCCCCGCCCGCCGCAAGGCTATCGCGACCGCCCTGGCGCTGGCCGCCTGGGCGGCCTTGCCGGCTCAGCACGCCGTGGCCGGGCAGTGGCCCGAACGTCCGGTGACGCTGATCGTGCCGTTTGCCCCCGGCGGCCCCACCGACGTGACCGCGCGCGTGCTGGGCGAGGCGCTGGGCAAGGAATGGAAGCAGACCGTGGTGATCGAGAACCGCGCCGGCGCGGGCGGCACCGTGGGCGCCGGGTATGCCGCCAAGGCCACGCCAGACGGCTACACCTTGCTGCTGGGCGTGACCGGGTCGCACGGCATCGCCGGGTCGCTGTATCCGAAGCTGCCCTACGATCCCAAGAACGATTTCGAAGCCATCTCGAAAGTGGTGATCTATCCGAACGCGATCATCGCCAACCCGGACCTGCCGGCCAAGAATCTGCAAGAACTGATCGCGCTGGCCAAGAAGGACACGAAGTACCAGGTGTACGGCACCGACGGCAACGGCACCGCGTCGCACCTGACCATGGAACTGCTGCGCGAGCGCGGCGGCTTCCCGATGCAGGCCGTGCAGTACAAGGGCGCCAGCCCGCTCATCAACGACATCGTCGCCGGCTTCGTGCCGGTGGGCATCACCGGCTTTCCCTCGGCCGAGCCGCAAGTCAAGGCGGGCAAGCTCAAGCTGATCGCGCTGACCACCGACAAGGACTACAGCGGCAACGGCTATCCGACCATCGCCGAGCAGGGCTTCCCCGGTTTCGCGGCCGCGCCGTGGTCCGGCGTGTTCGCGCCCAAGGGCACGCCCGCGCCCGTGGTGCAGAAGATCGCCGCCGACATCAAGGCGGCCATGGGCTCGCCCGCCGTGGTCGAGAAAATGAAGACCCTGGGCCTGACGCCGATGCCGGTGACGCTGGGCGATTTCGAGGCCGAGCTCGACCGCGAGCGCGCTTCGTGGGCCGAAGCAGTCAAGATTTCCGGCGCGCAAGTGCAGTAAGGCGCCGGGCATGACAGCCATGGCATTCGATATGGAGTTCGACGCCGTCATCGTCGGAGCGGGCGGTTGCGGCCTGGCTGCCGCCGTCGCCCTGCATGACGCGTATCCGCAGGCCAGCATCGCGGTGTTGGACAAGGCCGAGCGGGCCTGCGGCAATACGGTGTTGTCCAGCGGCTCGATTCCCGCCGCCGGCACCCGGTTCCAGCAAGCGGCGGGCGTGCACGATACGCCCGAGATGTTCCAGGAAGACCTGCTGGCCATCGCCGGCGAGCATGAAGCCATGGACCTGACGCGGGCTCTGACCGAGACCTCGGCGCGGCTGGTGGAGTGGCTGGTCGACCATGCCCATGTGCGGCTGACGCTGGTAGAGACCTACAAGCACATCGGCCACCGCGTGCACCGGCTGCATTCGCCGCCGTCGCGCCGCGGCGCCGACCTGGTGGACGACTTGCTGCGCGAATGCGAGCGCCGCGAGATCCCGGTGGCCTGGAGCAACGCGGTCACCGGCCTGATCGCCGACCAGGGGCGGCCGCTGGGCGTCGAGTGCACCACGCCCGACGGGCTGGTCACGCGCGTCGGCGCGCGCCACGTGGTGCTGGCCAGCAACGGCTACGCCGCCAACAAGCGCTTGCTGGCGCGCTTCGTGCCCGAGGTCGCGGCGGCGCCGTACGGCGGCGGCACCGGCAGCGAGGGCGAGGCCATCGTGTGGGGCGAATCGCTGGGCGCGGGGCTGGCCAACATGAAGGCCTACCAGGGCCACGCCAGCCTGGCCGACCCGCACGGTTCGCTGGTGACCTGGACGGTGGTCGAGAAGGGGGGAATCATCGTCGACCGTTCGGGCCAGCGCTTCGGCGACGAAAGCATCGGCTACTCGGCCTTCGCCGCGCTGGAGCTGCAGCGCCAAGGGCCCTTCTGGGTGATCGCCGATACCCAGGTGCGCGACGTCACGGCCGCCGGCCAGGAAGAATACGCCGAGCTGGTCGCGCATGGCGGCGTGCTGGAAGCCGATATGGACGAACTGTGCGTCCGCACGGGCATCGATGCCGCCGGCCTGGCGGCGACGCTGCGGGCCGCGCGCCAGTGCGCCGCGGAAGGCGACGCCGATGCCCACGGGCGTACGCAATGGGGCCTGGGCCCGCTGGGCGAACGGCTGACCGCCACCCGCATCGGGCCGGCGATTTTTCATACCCAGGGCGGCTTGCGCGTCGATATCGACGGCCGCGTACTGACGCCGCAGGCCGGCGTGATCGACGGGCTGTGGGCGGGCGGCGGCGCCGCCTGCGGTATCAGCGGCAACCGCGGCAGCCTGGGCTACATGTCGGGCAACGGCCTGTTGTCCGCGTTGGGGTTGGGTTACCGCATTGGCCAGGCGATCGCGTCCCGGCTGAAGGAGCAGGCATGATCCAGGATTTCGAACGTTCCCTGATGGCCAGCGCCACGCCCACGCGGGCGTTGGCCGACTGGTGCGCCGGCTTGCGCGACACGCGGCCGTCCGGGCCGGTGCTGCACGAAAGTGCCCGGCACGTGCTGGATGCGCTGGCCGCCTGCGCGGCGGGCATGCGCCAGCCGCTGGTGCAGGCCGCCATCGAGCTTGAACGCACCATCAACCCTCAGCCCGGCTCGATCGCGCTGTTCGGCGGCTCCGAGCGCTGGACGGTGCTCGAGGCCGCCAGCCTGATGGCGGTGGCATGCCACGCGCTGGAGATGGACGACGGCAATCGCGAAGGCTCCATCCACCCGGCCACCACGGTGGTGCCCGCCTTGCTGGCGTTGGGCTGGCAGCGCCAGGCCGACTATGCCGAATTCCTGACGGCCGTTGTCGCCGGCTACGAAGTGGCCGTCAGCATTGCCGAAGCGCTGCATCCGCATGCCAGCCAGCGCGGCTTCCAGACCACGCCGGTGGCCGGCGTGGTGGGCGCGGCGGCCGCATGCGCGACCCTGCTGGGCCTGGACAGCGCGGGCATCGAAAGCGCCATGGGCCTGGCCGCCAGCGCCTCCGGCGGCCTGTTCGCCTACCTGGCGGGCGGCGGCAACGTCAAGAAGTTCCATCCGGGCCATGCCGCGCGCGAAGGTTTGCGCGCCGCGCTCATGGCCCGGCAGGGCGTGGCCCAGGGGCCGCGCGGCATCATCGAAGAGCGGTCGGGCCTGCTGCAGGCATTCGGCGGCATTACCGGGTGGGACGGCAGCCGCGCGCGCGAACGCGCCGCCCCGGCCATCGTGCGTTCCTACCTGAAGCCGTATCCCTGCTGCCGCCACATTCATCCGGCCATCGACGCCGTCCTGGCGCTGAAGGCGCGCGCGACGTGGCAGGCGGCGGACCTGCAGGCCATCGAAGTCGAGACCTATGGCGCGGCCATGCCGCACGCGCGCCTGCCCTGGAACACGCTCGAAGTCGCCCAGCTGTCGTTTCCCTGGGTGATGGCGCTGGCTTGCACGGAGGGCGCGGTGACGCTGGCGGGCTTCTCGGAAGCGACGCGCGCCCGGCCCGATATCAACGCACTGGCCGCGCGGGTCAGCGTGACGCAGACCGCGGAATGCGACGGCCTGTACCCGGCGCGCGGCCCGGCGCGGGTCACGCTGCGCTTGCAGTCGGGCGAAAGCCTGTCGGAATGGGTACCCGATCCGTTGGGCTCGGCCGACCTGCCGCTGGCCGACGAGGCGCTGGATCGCAAGGCCGAAGAGGCGTTCGGCCTGGTGTTCCCGGCCGACAAGGCGCAAGCGCTGATCCGCCAGTTGCGCCGCCTGGAAGCCTGGCCGCTGGCCGAACTGTATTGACCGCGCCGCCCGCGCCGCGGGCTGGGCTTGTGTACCGGATCCTTAACGCAACTGTCGGAAGCTCCATGACCAGAAAACTCCTGAACGCCCTGCGCAACGCGGGCATGTGCGGCATCTTCATGCTGACCGGCTTGCCGGTCGCGCCCGCGGCGGCGGCCGATGCGTGGCCCGGCCAGCCGATCCGCATGGTGGTGCCTTTTGCCCCCGGCGGCGCGGTCGACACGCTGGGCCGGCTGGTGTCGAAGCAGCTGACCGAAATCCTGGGGCAGAGCGTGGTGGTCGAGAACAAGCCCGGCGCGGGCGGCAATATCGGCTCCAACCAGGTGGCCAAGGCCACGCCGGACGGCTATACGCTGCTGTTCGGCGCGGCCGGCAACATCGCCATCAATCCGTCGCTGTTCGACAATATGCCGTACAGCGTCGACAAGGACCTGGCGCCAGCGGCGCTGGCGGGCCAGTCGATGAACGTGCTGGTGGTGCCGGCCGCGCTGCCGGTGAATTCGGTGGCCGAACTCATCGACTACGCGCGCAAGCATCCGGACCAGCTCAATTACGGTTCGTCCGGCAATGGCGGCACCACGCACCTGGCGGGCGAACTGTTCAACAGCATGGCCGGCACGCGGATCACGCACGTGCCCTATCAGGGCAGCGGCCCGGCCATGGTCGACCTGCTGGCCGGGCGCGTGCAGCTGATGTTCGACAACCTGCCGTCGGCCATGCCGCATATCCAGCGCGGCGCCCTGAAGGCCCTGGGCGTGACCGGCACCACGCGCAGCCCGCAGCTGCCCGATGTGCCGACCATCGCGGAAACCGGCCTGCCCGGATTCGAGGCGACGACCTGGTTCGGCATATTCGCGCCGGCCGGCACGCCGACCGCGATACTCGAACGCCTGAACGGCGCCATCAACCAGGCCATGCAGACCGCGCCCGTGGAACAGAAGCTGGAATCGATGGCGGCTTATTTCCAGCCGACGACCCGCGAGCAATTCCAGGCGCTGATCCGCGACGACACCGCCAAATGGGCGCGTGTCATCAAGACGGCGGGCATCAAGCTCAACTAGCGGGCGCGGGCGCCGCGCCGCTTCAGGCGCGGCCCGCCAGCCCGTCGATCCAGGCGCCGGTTTCCTGCTCCAGCGCCGCCTGCCAGGCGGCCGGCTCGATGGCCGAAGGCAGCCCCGGCAGGATATCGGCGCCCAGTTGCGCCAGCTTGTCGCGGAACTGTTCCGGCGTGACCGGATTGTCGGGGCTGCCGGTGGCGCTCAGGCAACTGGCCCGCAGTACCTGGCCGTCGTCCAGTTCCACTTCCAGCCATGCCGGCCGGTCGTGGGGGGCGGGCATGGCTTCGTCGGCAAGCCGCATGCGCACTTTCTCGCGCAGCGCGGCTATCAACGGGTCGGCCAGCGTGGCCTGGCTGAAGGCTGCGGCGCTGCCGGTGCCCAGCGCCAGCGCGGCCGCCATCATGTGCGGCATGGAGAACCGCGCGCCCAGGGTGGTGGACGGGTGGACGGTGTTCAGCGTCAGCGCCAGCGGGTGCGTGGCCAGGCGAATCGCGCGGATGCGGGCCGGCTCGAACGCGGACCCGGCACGCACCGACAGGCAGGCCTGCACGGCGGAGTGACCGTGCTGGCAGCACGAATACAGTTTCTGGTAGCCATGCGACAACGACCAGCGCGTGCCCAGCTCGCGCGTGATCTCGCCGTCGCGCGGGCTGGCCTTGACGATGCCCACGCAGACTTCTTCCATGCTTTCGGGCGCGCCGCCGAAGCCGCATTCGGCCCAGTCGGCGCACTGGATGCCATTGACCGCGCCGGCGGCCGCCCAGCCGTTGCGAATCAGCACGCCGGCCATCAGGTGCGACCGGGGCCCCATGCTGGCGGTCGTGATGGCGCCGGACACGGCGCGCAGCAAGGTCGGCGCGTCGTGGCCGCGCAGCAGCGATACCGCGGCCGCGGCGCCCACCGCGCCCCATAGCGCGTGGCCGTGCACGGGCGGCGGCATGACGTGAAAGCTCATGGCGCAGCGCGTGACCAGTTCGTAGGCGCCGGTCAGGGCCGTCAGCACATCGCGCAGGCGCGCGCGCGTAGCCGTGGCTTCGGCCAGCAGCGCCGGCAGGGTATAGATGCCCGCGTGGCAGATGGCCAGCCGGAAGCCTTCGTCGAGTTCGCACCAGTTGCCGGCCAGGGCGTTCCAGGAAGCGGCTTCCATGCGGCCCACGCGTGGCAGCGTCGGGCTGATCAGGATGGATTCGGCCGCGCCGGCGCGCGCCGTCAGCAGCGCGGCGTAGCGCCGCAGTTCCGGTTCGGGGGCGCCGGCCGCCATGGCCGCCAGGTCGTCGCACAGCACGTCCACCGCGCGTTGGCGGACGGCGTGCGGGATGGCGTCCCAGGTCAGCGTGCTGGCGAACTGGCAGACTTCGGCCAGCCCCGCCGCGAAGGGGCTCGAGGATGTTGCGGTGGTCATTGGATGGTGGGTTCGCTGAGTTGGCTGGCGACGTGGTTGGCGGCGCGCTCGATGTGAGAGCGCATGAGCGATTCGGCCAGCCTGGCGTCGCGGCTGGCGATGGCGCGCACGATTTGCCAATGTTCGTCGTAGGCGTCGTCTTTGCGCTCGAGCGCCGAGCCGGAATGCCGGCGATAGATGCGCAGCAGGTGATACAGGTCTTCGCACAGGGCGGCGACGATGCGCTTGTTGCCGCTGGCCCGGACGATGCGCTCGTGCAGGTCGAAGTGGCGTTCTTCGCGGTTCGACGGGGTGCCGCGCCGGGCCGTCCAGCTTTGGTAGTGGGCGTCCATGTCGCGCTGCAGCTGTTCGATGTCGGCATCGCTCATGCGCTGGGTGGCCAGGAAACAGGCCACGCCTTCCAGCCCCATGCGCATCTGGAACAGTTCCAGCGCCGATTCGGCCGACATGGTCACGACGCGCGCCTTCATGTAGGGCTCGCGCGTGACGATCTGGATGCCCTGCAGGCGGCGCACGGCCTCGCGCACCGGGCCCCGGCTGACGCCGAATTCGCGCGCCAGTTCTACCTCGTTGATGACGCCGCCGGGCGGCAGCCCGCCAGTGTAGATGCCGTCCAGCATGCGCTGGTACACGACATCGGTCAGGGGTGCGTCGATGCCGTCTTTGTCGATTGCGGTGATGGACTTTTCCTTCATGGCGTAAAGGTAGAAGGAGCCAATAAAAGTGTCAACTCTTTTTGGCGGGCCTTGGCACTACGCCATGATTACGCCTGCTGCGACCGCGCTTCTGCCCGCCGCCAGCGCACGACTTGCTGCACGGCCTCGCCAGCGTCGGCCCGTGCCGCCAGCGGAACCAGGACATGAAGACCCTTCGTCCCGCACTGCGGCCAGTTCTTGTCGCGATCGCATGCGCGTCGATCGCGGCTTGCGCCGATCCGCCGCCCCGGCAAACCAATGTGGACTATCACAGCCGGCCGCGACGAAAAAAAAGCACTTACATCGCGTAAGTGCTTTTCTTCAGGAATTTTTGGCGGAGCGGACGGGACTCGAACCCGCGACCCCCGGCGTGACAGGCCGGTATTCTAACCAACTGAACTACCGCTCCGCAGCGGTGTACTGCATGCCAGAAAGACTGGCGTCCCCTAGGGGATTCGAACCCCTGTACTCACCGTGAAAGGGTGATGTCCTAGGCCTCTAGACGAAGGGGACTTGGACTACAAGTGACTGCAACTTCGCTTTGGACTGGTGGAGGTAAGCGGGATCGAACCGCTGACCTCTTGCATGCCATGCAAGCGCTCTCCCAGCTGAGCTATACCCCCGTTTTCCTGAACATTGCCTGCAATTGCGGGTGTTTTTGACACCGTTCTTGCCGGTTTTGTTTAGTGCCGTTGGCGAAGAAACGAGATTATGCACGAGTTTTTTTAGGTGTGCAAGTTGGGGTCGGAAAATTTGCAGGCGGGCGCGCGGCAGGGTGTTCGGCCCCCGCCGTGCCTAGCGGCCGGGCCTGCGCCGGCCCAGCGCGGCGGCCGCGATCAGCGCCAGCGCGATCAGTACCAGCACCGGGGTGTCGCCGAAGCGGGCATACGGGGTCAGGCCCGTCATGCCCTGCACCGAGACGGGCAGGATGCCGGCCTGGTGGGCGGGCAACTGCGCCGCGACGCGGCCGTGCGCGTCGATGGCGGCGGTGATGCCCGTGTTGGTGGCGGCCAGCATGGGGCGGGCGGTTTCCTGGGTGCGCAGGCGGGCGATCTGCAAGTGCTGGCGCAGCGCCCAGGTGTCGCCGAACCAGCCCAGGTTGCTGACGTTGGCCAGGATGGTGGCGCCCGGCTCGCCGTTGGGGCCGGGGCGCAGCGCCGGCAGCAGTTCGATGCCGAACAGGTCTTCGTAGCAGATGTTGAACGCCACGTGCTGCCCGCGCACGGCGAAGGGCGCCTGGCGCCGGTCGCCGCGGTCGAAGTCACCCAGCGGGATGCTGAGCATGTCGACGAACCAGCGGAAGCCGGGCGGCACGTATTCGCCCCAGGGCACCAGGTGGTGCTTGTCGTAGCGCAGCGCGGTGGCGCCGCTGCGCAGTTGCGCCAGCGGCGTGGCGGCGTCGAAGCCGAGCACGCTGTTGGTGTAGCGGACCTGGCCGTCGGCGCCCGCCGTGCGCAGCGGCACGCCCATGGCGATGGTGGCCCGGTTGCGCGCGGCGAGCGCCAGCCAGGCTTCCCAGACGCGCGGGTCGAGCTGGTCCTGGAAGACCGGCAGTACGGTCTCGGGCAGGATGATCAGGTCGGCCGGCGGCGCGGGCAGGGCGGATAGTTCCAGGTGCCGGCGGATGCCCAGTTCCAGCAGGGCGGGGTCGAATTTCTGCGATTGCTCGACATTGCCCTGCACCAGCCGAACCTGCAGCGGCGTGCCGCTGGGTTGCGACCAGGCGATGCCGCGCAGCGGCCAGCCGGCGGCCGCCAGCAACAGCGCCAGCGCGCATGCCAACCCGCGCCGCGCGTCGGCGCGTCGGGCGAAGCCGCCGTGGGCGCGCACCGCCCGCCACAGGCCGGCCAGCGCGGCCGCGGCAAAGGCCGCCAGCAGCGCCATGCCATGCACGCCCAGCACCGGCGCCCAGCCGGCCAGCGGGCTGTCGGCATGGGCGTAGCCGATGTTCAGCCACGGGAAGCCGGTCAGGACGGTGGCGCGTAGCCATTCCAGCAGGGCCCAGGCCGCGGCCCAGGCCAGCGCCGCCACCAGCAGGCGGCGCGCGGGGGCGGGGTCGGGAACCCCCGGGGCCGGTGGCGGGCACAGCCAGCGCGCCAGTACGCAGGCACCCGCGGGAAACAGCGCCAGGAACGCCGACAGGGCCAGCACGCCGGCCACCGCCAGCGGCGCGGCCAGGCCGCCGTAGCGGTGCAGGCTGATGAAGATCCAGTACAGGCCCAGCGAATAGCTGGCGAAGTTGAACAGCCAGCCGCGCAGCAGCGCCTGGCGCAGGCGCGCGGCATTCAGCGTGGCGTATGCCGCGCAGGCCAGCGCAATGACTTGCACCAGCGCCAGGGACCAGGCGGGCAGGGGCCCGGGGGCGAAGGTCAGGGCGTGGACGGCGCCCGCGGCAAGCAGGCCGGGCGCCACCCAGCGAGAGGCGCGGCCGGCCGTCATGCAGCCGGCGCGGCGGGGCCGGACGGGGGCGCCGCGGGCGGCGTGCGCTTGGCGCGCAGCCACAGCGCGCGGCGCGCGTCGGCGCGGATCACTTCGATCAGCAGGTCGCCGTGGGCGGCGCTGTCGCCGCGCCGGGGGATGCGCCCCAATTGGCCGCCCAGCCAGCCGCCCACGCTGTCGTATTCGTCGTCGGGCAGGTCGGTGGCGAAGGCCTCGTTGAAGTGGCTGATTTCGGTGGTGGCCATCAGCCGCCACTGGTTGTCGCCCTCGGGGAAGATGCTTTGCTCGTCGTCGTCGTCGAATTCGTCTTCGATGTCGCCGACGATCTGTTCCAGCACGTCTTCCATGGTGACCAGGCCGGAGATGCCGCCGTGCTCGTCGATGACGATGGCCAGGTGGTTGTGGCTGGCGCGGAAGTCGCGCAGCAGCACGTTCAGCCGCTTCGCTTCCGGGATGAAGACCGCCGGGCGGATCAGCGAGCGCAGTTCGATGCCGGGCTCGAGCATGCCGCGCAGCAGGTCTTTGGCCAGCAGGATGCCGATGATGTTGTCGCGGTCGTCTTCGTAGACCGGGAAGCGCGAGTGCGCGGTCTCGATGATGAACGCCAACTGCTGCGGCAAGGGCTGCGCGACGTCGAGCAGGTCCATGCGCGAACGCGGCACCATGATGTCGGCCACCGTGCGCTCGGACATGGCCAGCGCGCCTTTGATCATGCCGTAGGATTCGACGTCGAGCAGATCGCGGTCGTGGGCGGCGTCCAGGACGGCCTTGATGCCTTCGCGGTCCTCGGGCTCGCGCCGGACGAGGGCCAGCATGCGGTCTAGCAGGGATTTGGTGGGTTTGTGAGCGCGCGCGGTGTTGGCGTCGGAAGCAGGGTAAGGGTCAGACATCGTCCGGGCGGACAAGTTACGGAAAGGCCAGCATAACCGAATATCGGCTGCCAAATGTTACGGCGCGCGGGCGCCGGCCGGCCTCAGGCGTACGGGTCGGCAATGCGCATGCCGGCCAGGATGGCGGTTTCGAGCGCTTCCATGCGGCGCGCGTCGCGCGCCTTGAGGTGGTCGTATCCCAGGGCGTGCAGCACCCCGTGCACGGTCAGGTGGGCGGCGTGGTCGAGCAGGGCCTTGCCTTGCTCGCGCGCCTCGCGCGCCAGCACGGGCATGCAGATGACGATGTCGCCGCGGGCGGTGCCCAGCGGGTCGGTGCCGTACTCGAAGGTGAGCACGTTGGTGGCGTAGTCGCGCCCGCGGTAGGCGCGGTTCAGGCGGCGGCCCTCGGCCTGCCCGACCAGGCGCAGGCTGAATTCGGCACGCGCGCACGCGGCCAGGCCGTCGTGCGCGGCGCCGTCGAGCGCGCGGCGCGCCCAGCGGCGCAGCCGCCAGCGCGGCAGGCGCGCGTCGGCCACGCCGTACTGCACCGACAGCGAGAGTTCAGGACTCATCTTCGGCCGCCCGGTCGTAGGCGTCGACGATGCGCGCCACCAGCGGGTGGCGCACCACGTCGCGGCTGGTGAAGCGGGTGGTGGCGATGCCCTGCACGTCTTCCAGCACCCGCACCGCATGCGCCAGGCCGCTTTGCTGGCCGCGCGGCAGGTCCACCTGCGAGGGGTCGCCGGTGATCACCGCCTTGCTGCCGAAGCCGATGCGGGTCAGGAACATCTTCATCTGTTCGGGCGTGGTGTTCTGGGCTTCGTCCAGAATCACGAACGCGTGGTTCAGCGTGCGGCCGCGCATGTAGGCCAGCGGCGCGATCTCGATGGTCTGCTTCTCGAACAGGCGCTGCACCTTGTCGAAGCCCATCAGGTCGTACAGGGCGTCGTACAGGGGCCGCAGGTAGGGGTCGACCTTCTGCGCCAGGTCGCCGGGCAGGAAGCCCAGGCGTTCGCCGGCTTCCACCGCCGGGCGGGTCAGCACCAGGCGCTGCACCGAGTCGCGTTCCATGGCGTCGATGGCGCAGGCCACCGCCAGCCAGGTCTTGCCGGTGCCCGCCGGGCCGATGCCGAAGGTGATGTCGTGCTTGAGGATGTTTTCCAGGTATTCGCGCTGGCGCGGCGTGCGCGGGCGCAGGTCGCTGCGCCGGGTGCGCAGCACCACGCCGTCGTCGTCGACCTGGGGCAGCGCGGCCGGGTCGACGCCGCGCGCATCGGCCGGGGCCGTGTCGGCGCGGCTCACGCCCATCTCGACCAGGCCCAGCTGGATATCGTCGATCGACAGAGCGCGGTGCACGGCCTGTTCGTGGAAGCGGCGCAGGGCCCGGCCGGCCAGCTCGGCGCGTTCGCCTTCCAGCGTGATGCGGCTGCCGCGGCGCGCCAGGGTCACGCCCATGCCGTCGGCCAGCTGGCGCAGGTTTTCGTCCAGCGGGCCGCACAGGTTGGCCAGGTGGGTGTTGTCGCCGTCCAGGTGGACCACGGAGGGCATGGTGCGGCGGGAACGGCTGCGGGATGCGGTCATGCGTTGCCTTGTGCAGGGCCGTCGACGTCCGCCACGCGGGCGCGCAGCGAATTGGGATAGGCCTCGGTGATGATGACGTCGACCATTTGCCCGATCAGCCGCGCCGGCGCGGGGAAATTGACGATGCGGTTGTTTTCGGTGCGGCCCATCAGTTCGTTGGGGTCGCGCCGCGAGGGGCCTTCGACCAGCAGGCGCTGGCGGGTGCCGACCATGGACCGCGCGATGGCGGCGGCCTGGGTGTTGATCAGGGCCTGCAACTGCTGCAGGCGGTGCAGCTTGACGTCTTGCGGCGTGTCGTCGGCCAAGTCGGCCGCCGGCGTGCCGGGGCGGCGCGAATACACGAACGAGAACGAGGTGTCGAAGCCCACGTCTTCGATCAGCTTCAGGGTCTTCTGGAAGTCTTCCTCGGTTTCGCCGGGAAAGCCCACGATGAAGTCCGACGACAGGGTCAGCCCGGGGCGCGCCGCGCGCAGGCGCCGCACCACCGACTTGAATTCCAGGGCGGTGTAGCCGCGCTTCATGGCGGCCAGCACGCGGTCGCTGCCGGCCTGCACCGGCAGGTGCAGGAACGACACCAGCTTGGGCAGCCGGGCGTAGGCGTCGACCATGCGCTGGGTCATTTCCTTGGGGTGCGAAGTGGTGTAGCGGATGCGTTCGATGCCCGGGATCTCGTGCACGTATTCGAGCAGCATGGCGAAATCGGCGATCTCGCCGGTATCGCCCATGGGGCCGCGATAGGCATTGACGTTCTGGCCCAGCAGCGTGACTTCCTTCACGCCCTGGTCGGCCAGGTCGGCCACTTCGACCAGCACGTCGTCGAACGGGCGCGAGACTTCCTCGCCGCGGGTGTAGGGCACCACACAGAAGCTGCAGTACTTGCTGCAGCCTTCCATGATGGAGACGAAGGCCGTAGCGCCCTCGACCCGCGAGGGGGGCAGGGCGTCGAATTTCTCGATCTCGGGGAAGCTGATGTCGACCTGCGATGCGCCCGAGGCGCGGCGGCGCCGGATCAGTTCGGGCAGACGGTGCAGGGTTTGCGGGCCGAACACCACGTCGACGTAGGGCGCGCGCTTGACGATGGCCTCGCCTTCCTGGCTGGCCACGCAACCGCCCACCCCGATGACCAGGTCGGGGTTGAGCTTTTTCAGGTGCTGCACCCGGCCCAGGTCGGAAAAGACCTTTTCCTGGGCTTTTTCGCGCACCGAACAGGTGTTGAACAGGATGACGTCGGCGTCTTCGGGGGTGTCGGTCAGTTCCAGGCCCTGGTCGCCGCGCAGCACGTCGGCCATCTTGTCCGAGTCGTACTCGTTCATCTGGCAGCCGAAGGTGCGGATATACAGCTTGCGGGAGGCGGGGGTGCCGGACGGAGCGGCAGGCGTGGCGGCGGCGCTGGCGGCGCCGGCGCGCTTGATCGAGGTTTCTTGCATGGCGAGCGCCGTGACGGGTGTAGATCCCGGGGGCGAAATGGACGGAAAGCGGCGATTTTAACGCGTGGATGCAATCGTGGCCTTGGTGCCGGCCGATTTGCCGTATACGATGTCAGCCGCGCGATCGTGCCCAGGCGGGTCGCGGGATGCCTTGTCCCTCTTTTTTACACCCATGACACTTCCTCGCGGCCTTCCTTCCACCCCCCTGCCTGCCACCCCTCCGCTCGCCATGGCGGCCATTCCCCCCCGACCCTTCCGCGGCGTGGCGCTGACCGCGTGCTTCGCCCTGCTGCTGCTGATGATGAGCCGCTGGGTCGACGTGCCCCTGACGCAGGCCATCGAGCGCCACGTGCCCGATGCGGTCAACGACGTGTTCGACCAGATCGGCGACCTGGGCGACAGCGGCGGCTATATTTTCGCGGGGCTGCTGATCTACGTGCTGTCGCTGCTGGGCATCCGGCGCGGCTGGACCTGCCCCGTGCGCGCCGGTTTCGAGCGCCTGACGCGCTACAGCATGCTGCTGCTGGCCACCATGAGCATCGGCGGGCTGATCACGCTGGTGCTGAAGAAGGTGGTGTCGCGCGCCCGGCCCGAAGTGCTGCTGGAACAGGGCTGGCAAGGCCTGGGCGTGCCTTTCAGCGGCGACCCTTACGATTCGTTCCCGTCGAGCCACACGCTGACGGCCTTCGCCGTGGCCGCCGTCCTGGGCCAGATCGCGCCGCGCTGGCGCCTGCCGCTGCTGCTGGTGGCCGCCGTGGTGGCGGTCAGCCGGGTCATCAACCGCGACCACTTCCTGTCCGACGTGACCGCCGCGGCGTTCATCGGCATCATGGTGGCGCACTACCTGGCACCGTACATCCTGGACGAACGCTACCGCTGGATGCTGCGCACGCCCTGGCGCTGGCGCCGGGGCAACTGAACGTTCGGCCCCGCGCTCAGCGGGGCTCGGCCTCGGCGGCGCCTTCGGCCGCCAGCGCCTCGATCAGGGCGGTAGCGGCCGGCGTCAGCGCCGCCATGTCGCGCACGCCGATGCGCAGCTCGCGGCTGGCCCACCCGTTCGACAGCGCCACGATGGCGATGTGCATGGTGCGCGCCTGGCGCACCGCCGCCGAGTGCGGAATCGCCGCCACCCCCACGCCCGACTCGACCAGGCTGCAGACCGCCGCAAAGCTGTTGGCCTGGATGCGCAGCCGCATGGGCACGCCTTCGGCTGCGGCCATGCGCAGCATGAACACTTGCAGCGGTGCATGCTCGGGCATGCCCACGTAGTCGTACTGCAGCGTCGCGGCGAATTCGACCGCGCCGGCGCCGGCCAGCGGATGGTCGCCGGGCGTGACCAGCACCAGGCGCTCGGTGCGGTAGGCGCGGTAGATCAGCGAATCGTCGGGGACGTCGGTGCTCAGGATGCCGATGTCGGCCGCGCCCTGCTTGAGGGCGCGCGCGATGTCGCCCGATGGTCGCTCGTGCAGGTCGATGTTCATGCGGGGGTGGGCCAGCAGGAATTTCTCGATCACCGACGGAATGGTGTCGCCCATCGACAGGGTGTTGACGAACAGGCGGATGCAGCCGTCCAGGCTGCCGGCCTGCGACCGGAGCGTTTCGTTCAACTGGTGCAGTTCTTCCAGCACCGTCCGGGCATGGCGCACGAAATTGCGGCCCGCCGTGGTGGGCACCAGACCCTGCGTGGTGCGGTAGAACAGCTGGGTTTCCAGGGATTCCTGCACTTTCTTCAGGCGCGCGCTGGCCGCCGGCGCGGACAGGTGCGAACGCTCGGCGCCGCGGGTGAGGCTGGCCGTGTCGACGACATTGACGATCAGTCGCAGATCGGTGAGGTCGTAGTCGAAGCGCATTGTCGGGGGGCGGGTCCGTGAAGAAGTCGGCCTGGGCGGCGGGCCGGGCAGCCCATGTTACTTGCATGGCCGGCTGGCGGACAACGGCGGGCGGGCTTCTTAAGCATTGGTGAACTGCCGGCCAACAGAAAACAAATTGCCCCTGTCTCCGATTGCGGCGAAGCTTGCCGCGTGCCTATTTCGGCTGGAGACCCGAAGATGAGAAAAACCACATACCTGCTTGCCTCGCTGCTGTCCGCCTGCGCCCTGATCCCGGCGTCGGCGGCGCAGGCCCAGGCATACCCCGACAAGAGCGTGACCATCGTCGTGCCGTATGCGCCCGGCGGCGGCGCCGACATCCTGGCCCGCCTGCTCAGCCAGAAGCTGGGGCCGGTGTGGCACCAGCCCGTGGTGGTGGAAAACCGCGCGGGCGCCGGCGGCTCGGTGGGTTCGGCGCATGCCGCCCGCGCGGCCGCCGACGGATACACGCTGCTGATGGCGTCGCCCAGCCATACGATCAACGGCGCGCTCTACAAGAACCTGCCGTTCGACGCCGTGAAGGATTTCGAGCCGGTGGTGCTGGTGGCCTCGGGCCCGCTGGCGCTGGTGGTGCCGGCGCAAGGGTCGATCCGCACGCTGGACGATTTCGTGCAGCAAGTGAAACAGCCTGGCGCCATCAATTTTGCGTCGGCCGGCGTGGGCAGTTCGCCCCACCTGGCGGGGGAGCTTTTCAACCAGATGGCGCACGCGAAGATGACGCACGTGCCGTACAAGGGCACGGCGCCGGCGCTGACCGACCTGCTGGCCGGTCGGGTGCAGGTGATGTTCGCCCCGGTGCCGACGGTGATGCCGCACCTGAAGAGCGGCGCGCTCAAGGTGCTGGCCGTGACGTCGCTGCAGCCGTTCGCCGCGTTGCCCGATGTGCCCGCGCTGGCCCAGCGGTTTCCCGGCTACGAGGTGCTGCAGTGGTGGGGCCTGGTCGCACCGGCGGGCACGCCGCCGGCGGTGATCGGCAAGGTCAATGCCGATGTCGCCGCCACGCTGCGCAGCCCCGACGTGCAGGAACGCCTGGCGGCGCTGGGCGCCGTCGCGGGTGGCCAGCCGGCCAGCCAGCTGGGCGAGCTGATCACGGGCGAAATCCCCAAATGGGCCGAGGTCGTGAAGACGGCCAATGTGCAGCCGGAGTAGACACAGGATGCGTATCACCCGCGAGCTTGCAGAATTCGTGGCGGCCACGCCGTCGGCATCGATCCCGGCCGACGTGCGGCGGCATATGGTCAGGACGCTGGTCAACTGGGCGGGCTGCGCGCTGGGCGGGGCGCACGATCCCACCGTGACGGCGGCGCGCGATGCCTTGCTGCCCTTCATGGGGCCGCCGCGGGCCACGCTGATCGGCCATGCGGACAAGGTCGACGTGCTGCACGCCGCCTTGCTCAACGCCATCAGCTCGCACGTGCTGGACTTCGACGACACGCACCTGGAAACCCTGGTGCACCCCAGCGGGCCGGTGCTGTCAGCGCTGCTGGCCCTGGCGCAGCATCGGCCGATCAGCGGCCGCGATTTCATCGACGCCGCGGTGCTGGGCGTCGAGGCCGAGTGCCGCATCGCCCTGGGGCTGGGCAAGGCGCACTACGACGCGGGTTGGCACGTCACCGGCACGGCTGGCGTCTGCGGCGCGGCGGTCGCGGCCGGCCGCGCGCTGGGGCTGGATGCGCGCCGCATGGCCTGGGCGCTGGGCATCGCCGCCACCCAGGCGGCGGGGCTGCGGGAAATGTTCGGCTCGATGTGCAAGAGCCTGCACGCCGGCCGGGCCGCGCAGAACGGCCTGTCGGCAGCGCTGATGGCGCAGGCGGGGTTCACCAGTTCGGAACAGGCGCTGGAGGCGCCGCGCGGCATGGCCCGGGTCATGTCGGGCCAGCCCGACCTGGCGCGCATCCCGCAAGGGCTGGGCACGACCTGGGAGACCCTGGCCAACACCTTCAAGCCGTACGCCTGCGGCCTGGTCATCCATCCGGTGATCGATGCGTGCCGCGAACTGGCGGGCCAGGGCGTGGCGCCCGACGCCATCGCCGAGGTCGTGCTGCAGGTGCATCCGCTGGTGGTCGAGTTGACGGGCAAGCCGTCGCCCGCCACCGGGCTGGAAGCCAAGTTCAGCGTCTTCCACTGCGCCGCCGCCACGCTGCTGGACGGCACCAGCCGGCATTCGCATTTCTCGCAGGCCTGCGTGGGCGATGCGCGCATCGCGGCGCTGCGGGACCGGGTGCGGGCGCAGGTGCAGGACGGCATGCGCGCCGACGAGGCGCGCGTGATCGTGGTGCTGCGCGACGGCAGCCGGCGCGAGGCGTACGTGGCCCATGCGCTGGGCAGCCTGGTCCGGCCGATGTCGGAAGACGACTTGTCCGGAAAATTCCGGGCGCTGGCGGCCGAGGCACTGCCCGCCGACCGGATCGAGCCGGTGCTGCGGCAATGCTGGGCCATCGACTCCAGCGCCGACGTGGCCGCGCTGGCCGACGCGCTGGCCGGCCCCGCCAGCCATAGCCTAACCTGAGGTGCCGCATGGCCGATACCCCTTCCGATCTTGACGCGCTGGTCGCGGCCCTGTGGCCGCAAGCCGGCGGTATCGACCCGCAGCGCATGGCCGAACTGGTGGGCGAAGTGCGCAGCATCGTCCAGGCCGGGCGGGATGCGGCGCGCGGCAATGCCTTCGACGACGAGCCAAGCCGCTTCGCGGCCACGCTGCATCGCCTGGCCGACCCTGGCGAAGCCGGCCATGACTGACACGGCCGCGCTGCTGGGCCTGGACCTGTGCGAGGCGGCCCGGCGCATCCGCACCGGCCAGGTGTCGTCCGAGACCCTGACCCGGCTGGCGCTGCAGCGTGCCCGCGCGGTGCAGCCACGGGTGAATTGCTTCATCGCCATCGACGAGGCGCAGGCGCTGGAAGACGCGCGGGCGGCCGACCGGGCGCTGGCCCGGGGCGACGCGGCGGGGGCGCTGCACGGCGTGCCGCTGGCGCACAAAGACATGTTCTACCGCGCCGGGCGCATCACCACCGGCGGCAGCAAGCTGCTGGCCGACCATCGCCCCACGGTCACCGCCACCGTCGCGCAGCGGCTGCAGGACGCCGGTGCCATCTGGCTGGGCGCGCTGCACATGGCCGAATTCGCCGCCAACCCGATCGGGCAGAACGACTCGTTCGGCGATTGCCGCAATGCCTGGGATCCGGCGCGCATCAGCGGCGGGTCTTCCAGCGGTTCGGCGGTGGCCGTGGCTTTGCGGGCCTGCTACGGCTCGCTGGGGTCCGACACCGGCGGTTCGATCCGCCTGCCGGCCGCGCTGAACGGCATCGTGGGGTTGCGCCCCACGTACGGCCGGGTCAGCCGCCATGGCATCCTGCCGCGCACCTGGAGCCTGGACACCGTCGGCCCCATGGCCCGGACGGCCAGGGATTGCGCGCGGCTGCTGGGCGTCATCGCGGGCGCGGACCCGCAGGACGCCACCGCCAGCGCGCTGCCCGTGCCCGACTACGAGCGGCAACTGACCGGCGACATCGACGGGCTGCGCATCGCCGTGCCGGTCAATTATTTCTACGACGACCTCGCGCCCGAGGTGCGGCAGGGCCTGGAAGACAGCCTGCGCGCGCTGGCCGGGCTGGGGGCGCGCATCGTCGAAGTCCCGGTTCCCGATCCCGCCCGCCTGTACCAGCTGGGCAACCTGATCAGCCAGGTCGAGGCGGCCGCCATTCATGCCGACCTGGTGCAGCGCGCCGGCGACGCGTACCCGCTGGTGCTCAAGACGCGCATGCAGTCCGGCGCGTACGTGCCGGCGGTGGACTATCTGGGCGCGCTGTCGGCGCGGGCGCGCCTGGCGCAGGAATTCGCCGGCGCCGTATTCGAGCGCGCGGACGTGCTGCACGTGCCGGTCATCGGCATGGTCGCGCCGACGCGGGAAGCCGCGACGCCGGCCGTGTCGTCCGAGGTCTTTCCGCTGCTGGCGCGCACGGCGCGCTGCACCCGGCCGTTCAGCACATTGGGCATGCCGGCGCTATCGGTGCCCGCCGGGTTCACGCCGCAAGGGCTGCCCGTGGCCTTCCAGCTGGTGGGCCGGCCGTTTTCCGAAGGCCTGCTGCTGCGGGCGGCCGACGCGTACCAGCGCGTCACCGACTGGCACGCACGGGCACCCATCATTCCAACAACCTAGGAGGGGACCATGCTTGTATCTCGAATAATTGCCGTGCTTTGCCTGGCCGTCGGTTCGACCGCCAGCGCACAGGACTACCCGACCCGGCCGCTGACGCTGGTCGTGCCGTTTTCCGCCGGCGGCGGCGCCGATATGGTGGGCCGGATACTGGGCCAGAAGCTGGCCGCGTCGCTGGGCCAGTCGGTGGTGGTGGAAAACCGGCCCGGCGCGGGCGGCAACATCGGCGCCGAAGCGGTGGCGCGCGCCGACGCCGACGGGTACACGCTGTTGCTGACCAGCAGCGCGTTCGTCATCAACCCCAGCCTGTACGCCAAGATCCCGTACGACGCCGTGAAGGACTTCCGGCCGATTTCGCAGCCGGCGCTGCTGCCCAATGTGCTGGTGGTGCCCGCCGCGTTGCCGGTCAAGAGCGTCGACGAGCTGGTGGCCCACGCCAAGGCCCATCCGCTGTCTTATGCATCGGCGGGGGTCGGCACCGGCACGCACCTGGCCGGCGAGATGTTCAAGCTGGAGACCGGGCTGGACCTGGTCCATGTGCCGTACAAGGGGGGCGGCGCGGTCACCACCGACCTGCTGGCCGGCCGCGTGGCGCTCAGCTTTGCGACGTTGCCGTCAGTGATCCAGTATGTCGAGGATGGCCGGCTGCGCGCGCTGGCGATGACCACCAACGTGCGCTGGCCCGGCCTGCCCCAGGTGCCGACCATGCAGCAGGCGGGCTTCAAGGATTTCGACATCAGCACCTGGATCGGCTTGCTGGCGCCGGCCGGGACGCCGGACGCCGTGGTGCAGAAACTGCATCGCGAAGTGGCGCGCATCGTGCAAGAGCCCGACGTGCGCGAACGCTTTGCCGCGCTGGGCATGATGCCGGTGGGCGACACGCCCGCCGAGTTCGGCGCGCAGATCCAGGCGCAGCTGTCGATGTACCGCGAGCTGGTGCGGGCCTCGGGCGCCAAGCTGGACTGACATCCGGCCGAAATGCAACGCGCCGCAAGGCCGGAAGGGTTTCCGGCGTTGCGGCGCGTTGGCACGTCAGGTGCCCGCCCCGTGGGGCGTTCAGGCGATTTCGGCGTCGCCTTCTTTCTTGACCGGTTTGACCAGGTCTTCGCGCTTGACGCCCATCCACATGGCCAGGGCAGCGGCGACGAACACCGACGAGTAGATGCCGAACCAGATGCCGATGGTCAGGGCCAGCGCGAAGTAGTGCAGCGACGGGCCGCCGAAGAACAGCATGGCCAGCACCATCATCTGGGTCGAGCCGTGGGTGATGATGGTGCGCGAGATGGTCTGCGTGATGGCGCTGTTGATGATTTCGTGGACGTCGGCCTTGCGGTACTTGCGGAAGTTCTCGCGGATCCGGTCCATGATGACCACGGATTCGTTGACCGAGTAGCCCAGCACCGCCAGCACGCCGGCCAGCACCGACAGCGAGAATTCCCACTGGAAGAACGCGAAGAAGCCCAGGATGATCACCACGTCGTGCAGGTTGGCGATCACGCCTGCCACGGCGAACTTCCATTCGAAGCGGATGCCCAGGTACACCATGATGCCCAGCACCACCACCAGCAGGGCCATCAGGCCGTTGTGCAGCAGTTCCTGGCCGACTTGCGGGCCGACGAACTCGACGCGGCGCAGGTCGGCCGTGGCGTCGGCCGCTTTCAGCGCGCTCATGACGGACTCGCTTTGCGTGGCCGAGGTCTGCCCTTCAGTCAGCGGCAGGCGGATCATGACATCGTGCGAGGTGCCGAAGTTCTGCACCTGGAAGTCGGTGTAGCCCAACGTGGACACGGCGCTGCGCACCTTTTCCAGCTGCGCGGTCTGCGCGTAATTGACTTCCATGACCGTGCCGCCGGTGAACTCGATCGACAGGTGAAAGCCGCGCGTGATGATGAAGAACACCGCCGCCACGAAGGTGACCAGGCTGATGATGTTCAGCACCAGCGCATGGCGCATGAACGGGATGGTGCGATGGATACGGAAAAATTCCATGTTTCGCCTTGCTTCTTATCGATGCCCGGGCGGCCAGGCCGCCCGCGGACTCAGTTTGCCTTGGGTTTCCAGACGGTGCCGATGGAAATCCGCGCCAGTTTCTTCTTGCGGCCATACCAGAGGTTGGCCAGCGCGCGCACCCCCACCACCGACGAGAACATCGAGGTCAGGATGCCCAGGCAGTGCACCACGGCGAAGCCGCGGATGGGGCCCGAGCCGAAGGCCAGCAGCGCCAGGCCGACGATCAGGGTGGTCAGGTTCGAGTCCAGGATGGTGCCCCAGGCGCGCTCGAACCCGTGATGGATGGCCTGCTGCGGCGAGGCGCCGTTGCGCAGCTCTTCGCGGATGCGCTCGTTGATGAGCACGTTCGAGTCGATGGCCATGCCCAGCGTCAGCGCGATGGCGGCAATGCCGGGCAGTGTCAGCGTGGCCTGCAGCATGGACAGCAGCGCCAGCAGCAGCAGCACGTTCATGGCCAGGCCGATGGTCGAGAACATGCCGAACAGGTGGTAGTACACGATGATGAACACCGCGATGGCCAGGAAGCCGTACAGGGTGGAATGGAACCCCTTGGCGATGTTGTCGGCGCCCAGGCTGGGGCCGATGGTGCGTTCCTCGATGATGGACATGGGCGCGGCCAGCGCGCCGGCGCGCAGCAGCAGCGCGGTGTCGGCGGCTTCCTCGGCGGTCATGCTGCCCGAGATCTGCACCTGGCCGCCGGCGATCTCGCTGCGGATGACCGGCGCGGTGACCACTTCGCCCTTGCCGTTCTCGAACAGCAGGATGGCCATGCGCTTGCCGACGTTGTCGCGCGTGACGTCGCGGAAGATGCGCGCGCCCTTGCTGTCCAGGGTCAGGTGCACGGCCGCCTGTTGCGTCTGCGAGTCGCGGCCCGGCTGGGCGTCCTGCAGGTTCTCGCCGGTCAGGATGACCTGGCGGCGCACCAGGATGGGGCGGCCGTCGCGGTCGGCGTAGCGTTCCAGGCCGAAGGGCACGGTGCCGCCGGCCAGGGCCGACTGGGCCGCCGGGGAGTCGTCGACCATGCGGATTTCCAGCGTGGCGGTGCGGCCCAGCAGTTCTTTGGCCTTGGCCACGTCCTGCACGCCGGGCAATTGCACGACGATGCGGTCGGAACCCTGCTGCTGGATGACCGGCTCGGCCACGCCCAGTTCGTTGATGCGGTTGTGCAGGGTGTTGATGTTCTGCTTGAGCGCGCTGTCTTGCACGCGGGTGACGGCCGCGGGGCTGAGCATGCCGACCAGGGAGGGGCGGCCGGCGTCTTCGCTTTCGGTGAATTGCAGGTCGGGCAGGCGGCTGCGCAGGATGGTGTGGGCGCGGTCGCGCTCGTCGGGGCTGCCGAACGCGGCCACGATGGAGGTGCCGGCGCGCTCGACGCCGCGGACGGGGGCTTTTTCGTCGCGCAGGATGGTGCGCACGTCGGCCGCCAGGGAATCGTAGCGGGCGGTCAGGGCGCCCTGCATGTCGACCTGCAGCAGGAAGTGCACGCCGCCGCGCAGGTCCAGACCCAGGTACATGGGCTTGGGCTCGAACCAGCCCAGCGTGCGCATCCAGGGCGGCGAGGCGGGCAGCAGGTTCAGGGCCACGGTGTATTGGGGGTCGCCGGGGGTGGTGTTGAGCGACTTGTCGAGCAGGTCGCGGGCCTGCAACTGCACGTCGGTGGACGGGAAGCGGGCCCGGATGGTGCCCAGCGTGCCGTTCTGCTCGTAGTACACGCTGGTGGCGGGCAGGTTGCCGGCGGTGAGGATCTGTTCGACCCGGCCGAGCATGGCGTTGTCGACCTTGACGGTGGCTTTCGCGCTGGAGACCTGGACGGCGGGGGATTCGCCGTAGAAATTGGGCAGGGTGTAAAGCAGGCCGATGACGACCGCGACCAGCACCGTGATGTACTTCCAGAGGGGATAGCGGTTCATTGGCAGCTAGTTCGTGCGAGATAAAACGGAAAGGGCCCCCGGGGGAAACGGGGGCCGGTTAAGACGCTTACAGGGCCTTGATGGTTCCCTTGGGCAGCACCGTGGCCACCGAGGTCTTCTGCATCAGCACTTCGACGGGCTTGTCGGCCAGTTCGGCGATTTCGACCGAGATGTAGGTGTCGGTCACCTTGGTGACCTTGCCCACCATGCCGCCGCTGGTCAGGACTTCGTCGCCCTTGGCCAGGTTCGCCACCAGGTTCTTGTGTTCTTTCTGGCGCTTCATCTGCGGACGGATCATCAGGAAATAGAGGATCACGAACATCAGCACGATGGGCAGCATGCCCATCAGTGCGCCGCCCTCGGGGGCGGCCTGGGCCAGGACGAGGCCGGCGGTGTCGATAGCGGACATGGAAATCTCCTGCAATGGTTGTGTTCGGGTCAGGTTATGAAAAGTTGTTCTCTGCGCCCATCCCCGCGCGAGCCTTGGACAGGGCAAGCCGACTATTGTAGCTAGGTTATGCGGGGGTGTAGGGGTTGGGGGCGGTTGGGGGGGTGTCTTGTTGGGGTGAGGCGGGGTGGGTTCTTGCGTCGTCCCGCGCCGTCCGGGCAGACGGGGGCGGCGAAGTCCGTCGGGCTCGGGCGCGCCACCAGGCGCCCTCGGCCTGCCCCGCCGTCCAACCCGCCACCCCCGCCTGCCCGGGCGGCGCGGGACTGGGTGGGAGAGCATCCGGGGTGTCGTCGCTGTGGCGTGGGGGTGTCAGACACCCTGGGACGATGGTCGGAAAGTGGTTGCGCGTTCTCTGCGGGGTGTCTGACACCTGGGGGAGGGCGGTGCCAGATGGGGGTTCAGGTATTTAGCCTGCTGATGGCGGCGCCTGATGTGGAGTCTGGACGCCCGAGCCGGATGCCGAAGCCAGTACCTGAGTCAGTGCGGGATACCCAAGCCAGTGCCAGACGCCTGGGCCACAGAGACGATGGCCCGAATGTGCCCCAACGCTACCCAGGTGTCAGACACCCCTACGAGACACTCATGGCCAGCCTGCGGCGCCACTGGGTGTCTGACATCCCCGCTTCCCCCATTTGCGCCCCAGCTTCCCGCCTCGCCGTCCTGGGCAGGGGCTGGGCGAGTTGGACGGCGGGGCAGCCTGCGCAGCAGGCCGAGGGCGCCTGGTGGCGCGCCTGAGCCCGACGGACTTCGCCCGGCCCCTGCCCAGGACGGCGGGGCGGCTCAAGAACCCAAAAGCCCAAATCCCCCGCTATTCGATACCCCGCCGTCGATCTGCCGCGAACTGCGCCCGCCAGGCGTCGAAGGTGCCGGTGGCGATGGCTTCGCGCATTTCCGCCATGATCGTCAGGTAGAAGTGCAGGTTGTGCAGGGTGTTCAGCCGCGCTCCGGTGATCTCGTTGGCGCGCTGCAGGTGGTGCAGGTAGGCGCGCGAGAAATGGGCGCAGGTGTGGCACGCGCAGGTCGGGTCCAGCGGGCGGGTGTCGTCGCGGTACTTGGCGTTGCGGATCTTGATGTCGCCGTAGCGGGTGAACAGCCAGCCGTTGCGGGCGTTGCGGGTGGGCATCACGCAGTCGAACATGTCGACCCCGCGTGCCACGCCCTCGACCAGGTCTTCGGGCGTGCCCACGCCCATCAGGTAGCGCGGTGCCTGCGTGGGCAGGCGCGGCGTCACGTGGGCCAGGATGCGCATCATGTCTTCTTTGGGCTCGCCCACCGACAGGCCGCCGATGGCGTAGCCATGGAAGCCGATGTCGGTCAGGCCGGCCAGCGACTCGTCGCGCAGCGATTCGTACATGCCGCCCTGCACGATGCCGAACAGCGCGTTGGGGTTGCCCAGGCGGTCGAACTCGTCGCGCGAGCGGCGCGCCCAGCGCAGCGACATGCGCATCGAGCGGGCGGCCTCTTCGGGGGTGGCCGGGCGGCCGTCGATCTGGTAGGGCGTGCATTCGTCGAACACCATCACGATGTCGGAATTCAGCGAACGCTGGATGCGCATGGACTCCTCCGGCGTCAGGAACAGCCGGGCGCCGTCGATGGGCGAGGCGAACTTGACGCCTTCTTCGGTGATCTTGCGCATGCCTTGCAGGCTGAACACCTGGAACCCGCCCGAATCGGTCAGGATGGGCTTGTCCCATTGCATGAAGCCGTGCAGGCCGCCGTGGCGGTCCAGGATGTCGGTGCCCGGGCGCAGCCACAGATGGAAGGTGTTGCCCAGCACGATCTGCGCGCCGATTTCCTTGAGTTCGTGCGGCAGCATGGCCTTGACGCTGCCGTACGTGCCCACCGGCATGAAGATGGGGGTCTCGACCACGCCATGGTTCAGCGTGATGCGGCCGCGGCGGGCGCCGCCGTCGGTGGCCAGGAGTTCGAAGTTCAGTCCGGTCATGGGCGGGAAGCGGGCGATTCGATGAACATGGCGTCGCCGTAGCTGAAGAAGCGGTAGCGCTGGGCGACGGCGTGCGCGTAGGCGCGGCGGATGGGCTGCAGGCCGGCCAGCGCCGACACCAGCATCAGCAGGGTGGATTGCGGCAGGTGGAAATTGGTGACCAGGGCGTCGATCACCCGGTAGCGGTAGCCGGGCGTGATGAACAGGCGGGTGTCGCCCTGCATGGGCGCCAGCGGCGCGTCCGGGCCGGCGGGGTTCTGCGCGGCCGCCGATTCCAGGGCCCGCACGCTGGTGGTGCCGACGGCGATCACGCGGCCGCCCCGGGCGCGGGCCCGCGCGATGGCGTCGACCACCGGCTGGCCCACCGTGTACCACTCGGCGTGCATGATGTGGTCGTCCAGGTTCTCGACCCGCACCGGCTGGAACGTGCCCGCGCCCACGTGCAGGGTGACGAAGGCGCGTTCCACGCCCAGGCCGGCCACGCGGTCCAGCATGGCCTGGTCGAAGTGCAGGCCCGCGGTGGGCGCTGCCACCGCGCCCGGCTCGCGGGCGTAGACGGTCTGGTAGCGGGCTTCGTCGGTGGCGTCGGCGGCGTGGGTGATGTAGGGCGGCAGCGGCGTGGCGCCATGGGCGTCGAGCAGGTCCAGCACCGGCGCGGGAAAGCGCAGGTCGTACAGGTCGCCGGCGCGGCCCAGCACGGTGGCGTCGAAGGCGCCGGCCAGGTGCAGCGTGGTGCCCGGGCCGGGCGACTTGCTGGCGCGCACGTGGGCCAGCGCGCGGGTGGGCTCGACGATGCGCTCGACCAGCACCTCGACCTTGCCGCCCGACGCCTTGTGCCCGGCCAGGCGCGCCTTGATGACGCGGGTGTCGTTGAACACCAGCAGGTCGCCCGGCCGCAGCAGGCCGGCCAGGTCGGGGAACTGCCGGTCGTGCAGGGCGCCGGCGGCGTCCAGGTGCAGCAGCCGGCTGCCGCCGCGCTGCGCTGCCGGTTCTTGGGCAATGAGCTCGGGTGGCAGGGCGTAGTCGAAATCGGAAACGGTAAGAGGCGGGGACACGCGATGCAATTCAAGTAGGGCGTCCCGCCGGACGGGCGGGCGCGGACAACCCATTATTGTAAGCGGCCGCGCCGGCCGGGGCCGCCGGCCATCCGCCGGGGCCCCGGGTTCTGTATGCTTGCGTCTTCGACGGCAACAGCGGCATGGCGGGCGTGGTATGGCGGTTTGGGCGGACAGGCGGTTCGGCGGGTTCAGGCAATGGCTGGCGGCATGCGCCCTGCTGGGCGCCTCCATGGCGGCGCAGGCCCAGGGCGGGATGCCCAACGACCTGGCGCGCGCCTGGAAGGCTTCGGGCCTGCCCGGCGCGTCGCTGTCGCTGGTGGTGCAGGAACTGGGCGGGCAGCGCATGGTGGCGATCAACGCCAACGAACCGCGCAACCCCGCCTCGGTGATGAAGCTGGTCACCACCTGGGCCGCGTTGTCCGAACTGGGGCCCAACTACGTCTGGCGCACCGAATTCCTGACCGAGCCGGGCGTGCGGCCCGACGCCCACGGCGCCTTGCCGGGGCCCTTGTACCTGCGGGCCGGCGGCGACCCCCACCTGCTGGTGCAGGACTTGTGGACGCTGCTGCGCGAGCTGCGGCTGCGCGGCGTGAAGAAAATCGGCGACCTGGTCATCGACCGCAGCATCTTCGGCCAGGTGGCCACCGACCCGGGCGCCTTCGACGGTGCCCCCGACCGCGCCTACAACGCCAGCCCCGACGCCCTGATGGTGGGGTTCGGCGCCCTGCGGCTGCTGTTCACGCCCGACCCGGTGGCGCAGAAATGGGTGCCCATCATCGATCCGCCGCTGCCCGGCCTGCGTATCGAAGGGCAGGTCGACTGGAGCGACGTCCGCTGCCCCGGCCCGCCGGTGGTGACGACCGAACCGGTGCTGACCCAGCAGGGCGTGTCGATCCGGCTGGGCGGCAAGGTGGCGGGGTCGTGCGGCGAGTTCAGCCTGTACCGGCTGGCGCTGTCGCAGCCCGAGTTCGCGCAGGCGCTGTTCCGGATGCTGTGGCGCGAGCTGGGCGGCACTTTCAGCGGCCAGGTCCGCACCGGCATGGTGCCGGCCGACGCCGTGGCGCTGGCCACGCACGAGTCGCCCTCGCTGGGCGAGGCCATCCGCCAGATCAACAAGCGCAGCAACAACGTGATGGCGCGCACCGTGCTGCTGACGCTGGGCGCCGAGCGCGGCCGCCGGCCCGCCACCACCGAAAGCAGCGAAGCCGTCGCCAAGGCGGTGCTGGCCGGGCAGGGGCTGCACATGCCGGAACTGGTCATGGACAACGGCGCCGGGCTGTCGCGCGAGGCGCGCGTCTCGGCCGAAAGCCTGGCGTCGATGCTGACGCTGGCCTGGCACTCGCCTCTGATGCCCGAGTTCCTGTCGTCGCTGTCGATCGCGGGGGTGGACGGCACCATGCGCCGGCGCCTGAAGGGCGAGGAAACCGTCGGCATGGCCCACCTGAAAACCGGCTCGCTGCGCGACGTGCGGGCGGTGGCCGGCTATGTGCTGGGGGCCAGCGGCAAGCGCTACGTGATGGTCAGCATCGTCAACGACCCGAACGCGGCGGCGGTGCGGGCATTCGACGATGCGCTGATCGCCTGGCTGGCCAGCCAGTAAGCCGCGGCGGGGCCAAAGGGTTTACGATTGCGCTGTCTGGCGCAACGCCGTACCGCCGCCTATCTGTTTCTGGAGACTGCCGCACATGCCCGTGCACGAAATCCGCCATCCGCTGATCCGCCACAAGCTCGGCATCATGCGCCGCGCCGACCTCAGCACCAAGAGTTTCCGCGAGCTGTCCCAGGAAGTCGGCGCGCTGCTGACCTACGAGGCCACCAAAGACATGCCGCTGGCCAGCGCCGCGGTCGAGGGCTGGTGCGGCACGGTCGAGGTCGAGAAAATCGCTGGCAAGAAAGTCACCGTGGTGCCCATCCTGCGGGCCGGCATCGGCATGCTTGACGGGGTGCTCAGCCTGATCCCCGGCGCCAAGGTCAGCGTGGTGGGCGTGGCCCGCAACGAAGAAACCCTGCAGGCCCATACCTATCTGGAACGCCTGGTCGGCGAACTGGACCAGCGCCTGGCGCTGATCGTCGACCCCATGCTGGCCACCGGCGGCTCGATGGTGGCCGCCATCGACATGCTCAAGCGCGCCGGCTGTCGCGAGATCCGCGCCCTGGTGCTGGTGGCCGCGCCTACCGGCATCCAGGCCGTGCTCGACCGCCACCCCGACGTGCATATCTATACGGCGTCGATCGACCAGGGCCTGAACGAGCACGGCTATATCGTGCCGGGCCTGGGCGACGCCGGCGACCGCATCTTCGGCACCAAGCAAAAAGCGGAATGACGCGCGGCGGGCCGGGGCTGCGTCCGCGTCAGGCGGCCAGCGCCTCGCGCTGGTCTTCCAGGTACGCGCCGAACCAGTGCAGCTGGCGCGCCAGCCCGGCGACCTCGCCGACGATCAGCAAGGCGGGGGCGCGCACCGCATGGCGGCGCGCCACGCTGGCCAGTTCGTCCAGGCGCCCGGCCACCACGCGCTGTTCGGGCCGGCTGCCGTTTTCCACCAGCGCGAAAGGCGTGTCGCCCGAGCGGCCGTGGCCGATCAGGCGGGCCGACAGCGTTTCCAGCTGCCCCACGCCCATGTAGAACGCCAGTGTCTGGTGCCCGCGCGCCAGGCCGGCCCAATCCAGCGTGTCTTCGTCTTCGCGGCAGTGCGCCGTGACCAGCCGGACCGATTGCGCGTGGTCGCGGTGCGTCAGCGGAATGCCAGCGTAGGCCGCGCAGGCCAGCGCCGCGGTGATGCCCGGCACGACTTCGTAGCGCACCTGGTGGGCGCGCAGGTATTCCAGTTCTTCGCCGCCGCGGCCGAAGATGAAGGCATCGCCCCCTTTCAGCCGCACCACGCGCCGGCCGGCGCGGGCGTGTTCGACCAGCAGCGCATGGATGCGCGCCTGGGTGGCGTCATGGTCTTCGCCCGGCAGCTTGCCCACCGCCACGCGGTCGGCGTCGCGGCGCGCCAGCGCCAGCACCGCGGGGCTGACCAGGCGGTCGTACAGGATGACGTCGGCCTCGTTCAGGGCGCGCAGCGCTTTCAGCGTGAGCAGGCCCGGGTCGCCCGGCCCGGCGCCCACCAGCACCACGCTGCCCTGGCTGGCGTCCTGCGGGGCCTGCAGCGCTTCGCGCAGCACCCGTTCGGCCTCGGCGGGCTGTTGCTGGCGCAACAGGCCCGCCACCGGGCCATCCAGCAGCCAGTCGTAGAAGCGGCGGCGTTGCTTCAGGTCGGGCCGGCGTTCGCGGATGCGCGGGCGATAGCGGGCCGCCAGCGCGGCCAGCGGGCCCAGCGAATGGTCGAACAGCGATTCCACCCGTTCGCGCAGCCGGCGCGCCAGCACCGGCGCCACGCCCGACGACGAGATGGCCACGACCAGCGGCGAGCGGTCGACGATGGACGGCACCTGGAACGACGACAGCTCGGCATCGTCGACCACGTTGCTGAAGATGCGCCGGGCATCGGCGGCCTGCGATACCGCGGCGTTGACGGCGCGGTCGCCGGTGGCCGCCACCACCAGCCAGGCATCTTGCAGCCAGTCGGGGCGGAACGCGCCCGCCAGGACCTGGATGCGGCCTTGTTCGGCCAGCCGGGCCAGTTCGGGCGCCAGTTCGGGCGCGCCCACGCATACATCGGCCGAGGCTTCCAGCAGTACCTGGACCTTGCGCGCGGCGATGTCGCCGCCGCCTACCACCAGCACGCGGCGGCCCTGCAAGTCGGCGAATAAGGGGAAAAGCTTCATGACAATCAGCCTGGCGGGACGAGCCCGCAATACGTCAACCGATCATAGGGACAGCCTTACATCCCTACAACTTTTGATTTATTGGATTGATATAGCGAGAAGTGATTTGGAGTTCCTTGTCGTGCGACCGCGGCCCTAGGCTGCGTTTCCCGGCGGGCCGCCCAGCCACTGCGCCATGTCCACGACTTCGCGGGCCACGTCGCCCAGGCGGCGCTGGTTTTGCATGGCGCGTTCGCGCAGCAGGCGGTGGGCCTGTTCTTCGGATACGCCGCGCGCGCGCATCAGCAGGCCCTTGGCCTTTTCGACGGCCTGCCGGTCGGCCAGGCGCTGGCGCGCCTCGGCCAGCTCGACGCGGCGCGCCCGTTCGACGGCGCCGCGCTCGATGGCCACGGTCAGCAGCGGCTGGATGCGCTCGGGCGGGACTTCGCCCACCACATAGGCGGCCACGCCGGCCCGCAGCGCCGCGCGGATGGTGCCGCGGTCGCCGTCGCCGGTGAACATCACCACCGGCCGGGCGCTGAACTCGCTGGCCACGCAGACGTCTTCCAGCGTGTCGCGGGCCGGGGCGTCGGCGTCGATCAACACTACGTCCGGCGCCAGCCGGGTGATGGCCTCGGCCAGGTCCATGCCCGCGGCGCGCTCGGCCACGACCTGCACGCCGGCCGCGGTCAATATCTGCCGCAATGACGCCGCGCGCCCGTCCCCGTCGTTGAGAAGCATGACCTTCAGCATGATGGCTCCCGTTCCATCCCGGAAAAAGCAATATCCATGCCATCGGCGCCGGGGCGCGGCGCCCGCGGCGCGGCCGGCTGGCCGGGCGCGCGCTGCCCGCCGGCGGGGCGGCCGGCACAGTCATGGTGCACCGCCGCATGCGTTCGCGCACCAAACTGGGTCGGGTGGCGGGCAAGCGCCGGGCAAACGCCTGGCAGGCCCGGTTGGCATGGCGTTTGCTTGAGTGGAAGCGGGCGGCCAACGGCGGCTGCCCGCCGCCCGGATGGCGGCTGTACGAATGAACAACGGCGTTCTGCGACCCCGCCCGGCCACCGGCCCGGCGGCGCGGAACGCCTTTTTTTATGGAGCTTTCGATGACCGGCACGCCCCGCAATACCGACCTGGCCGCCACCCCCGCCGAATCGCCGGCTGGCGTGGCCGATACCCAGCGGCGCAAGTGGTTGGGCAATACCGCCAAGGCCATCGCCGGCGCGGGGCTGCTGGGCCTGGTCGACCCGCTGGTGCGCGCGGGCGCCTGGGCCGCCGGCAGCGATGCGCCCGAGAAGACCGAGGTGCGCGTCGGCTTCATCCCGCTGACCGATTGCGCGTCGGTCGTCATGGCGTCGGTGCTGGGCATCGACCGCAAATATGGCGTGAAGATCGTGCCGTCCAAAGAGGCCTCGTGGGCCGGCGTGCGCGACAAGCTCATCAGCGGCGAGCTGGATTTCGCCCACGTGCTGTACGGCCTGGTGTACGGCGTGCACCTGGGCATCGGCGGGCCGCAGAAAGACATGGCCGTGCTGATGGGCTTGAACCAGAACGGGCAGGCCATCACCCTGTCGGCCAAGCTGCGCGAGGCCGGCGTCACCGACGGCGCGGCGCTGCGCAAGCACATGCAGGCCGAGCAGCGCGCCTACACCTTTGCGCAGACGTTCCCGACCGGCACGCATGCGATGTGGCTGTACTACTGGCTGGCCGCGCACGGCATCGACCCGATGCGCGAGGCCCGGGTGATCACGGTGCCGCCGCCGCAGATGGTGGCCAACATGCGGGTGGGCAACATGGACGGCTTCTGCGTGGGCGAGCCGTGGGGCGCGCGCGCCATCATGGACCGCATCGGCTTCACCGCCGCGACCACCCAGCAGATCTGGGCCGACCACCCCGAGAAGGTGCTGGGCGCGACCGGCGAGTTCGTGCAGGCGCATCCCCATGCCGCGCGCGCCGTCACGGCGGCGGTGATCGAGGCGGGCAAGTGGATCGACGCCTCGGCTGCCAACCGCCGCCAGGCCGCCGAGACCATCGCGGCGAAGTCGTACGTGAACACGGCCGCCGACGCCATCGTCGACCGCATGCTGGGCCGCTATGCCGACGGCCTGGGCAAGACCTGGGACGATGCGCACCCGATGCGCTTCTATGCCGACGGCGCGGCCTGCTTCCCTTACCTGAGCGACGGCATGTGGTTCCTGACCCAGCACAAGCGTTGGGGCCTGCTGAAGGAACACCCCGACTACCTGGGCGTGGCGCGCGCCATCAATCGCATCGATATCTACAAGCAGGCGGCCGCGGCGGCCGGCGCGCCGCTGCCGGCCGGCGAGTCGCGCGCGTCCACGCTGATGGACGGCGTGCGCTGGGACGGCAGCGATCCCGCCGCCTACGCCGACAGCTTCAAGATCAAGACCTGAGGGAGCACGCGCCATGCCGAGCTTGTCTTTTTCTTTGCCGCGCGGCGCCGCCTGGCGCGAGGCTGCCGAGGCGGCGCTGCGCGCCGCGCTCGGGCCGGCCGCCGGTTTCGCCCTGTTCGTGTTGGCCTGGCAGGCCGTGGCCATGTCGGTCCCGGACATTCCCACCCCCGGGGCCACCTGGGAGGCGGCGCGCGCGCTGTTCGCCGACCCGTTCTACGACAACGGTCCCAACGACCAGGGCATCGGCTGGAACGTGCTGGCCTCGTTGCGGCGGGTGGCCCTCGGCTTCGGCCTGGCGGCGCTGGTGGGCATCCCGGCCGGCTTCGTGATGGGCCGCTATGCGGCCGCCCGAGCCATGTTCTCGCCCATCGTCAGCCTGCTGCGGCCGGTGTCGCCGCTGGCCTGGCTGCCGCTGGGCCTGCTGCTGTTCCGCGGCGCCGACCCGGCCGCCATCTGGGCAATTTTCATCTGCTCGATCTGGCCCATGGTGATCAACACCGCGGCCGGCGTGGCGCGCGTGCCGCAAGACTACCTGAACGTGGCGCGGGTGCTGAACCTGTCGGAATGGCAGGTGGTGACCAAGGTGCTGTTGCCTTCGGTGCTGCCCCACATCCTGACGGGCGTGCGGCTGTCGATCGGCACCGCCTGGCTGGTGATCGTGGCGGCCGAGATGCTGACCGGCGGCACCGGCATCGGCTTCTGGCTGTGGGACGAATGGAACAACCTGAAGGTCGAGCACATCATCGTCGCCATTTTCGTGATCGGCATCGTGGGCCTGGCGATCGAGACCGCGCTGGTGCGGCTGGCGCGGCGCTTCGCCTACATCGAGGAGTAAAGCCATGGAAAAGTTCGTGCGCATCGAGAACGTCGGCCAGACTTTCGTCACCCCGCGCGGCAGCTTCGTCGCCTTGCGCGACATCGACCTGACGGTGGCGCGGGGCGAATTCATTTCCCTGATCGGCCATTCGGGCTGCGGCAAGTCGACGCTGCTGAACCTGGTGGCCGGCTTGGCGCGCCCCACCTGCGGCGTGCTGCTGTGCGCCGAGCGCGAGATCACCGGGCCTGGGCCGGATCGCGCCGTGGTGTTCCAGAACCATTCGTTGCTGCCGTGGCTGACCTGTTTCCAGAACGTGCACCTGGCAGTGCAGCGCGTGTTCGGCGCGCAAGAAAGCAAGGCCCGGCTGGCCGAGCGCACCCGCGCGGCGCTGGACCTGGTGGGCCTGTCGCACGCCCAGGCCAAGCTGCCCGGCGAGATCTCCGGCGGCATGAAGCAGCGCGTGGGCATCGCGCGCGCCCTGGCCATCGAGCCCAAGGTGCTGCTGATGGACGAGCCGTTCGGCGCCCTGGATGCGCTGACCCGCGCGCACCTGCAGGACGAGCTGCTGAAGATCGTGGCGGCCACGCGCAGCACCGTCGTCATGGTGACCCACGACGTGGACGAGGCGGTGCTGCTGTCGGACCGCATCGTCATGCTGACCAACGGCCCGGCGGCCACCATCGGCCAGGTGCTGGCGGTGCCGCTGCCGCGCCCGCGCGAGCGCGTGGCGTTGAGCGCCGATCCCGCCTACCTGGCCTGCCGCGCCGCGGTGGTCGATTTCCTGCACCGGCGCCACGGCCATCTGGCGCAGGCTCCGTCCGCCGCGCCGGCCGAGGCCATGGAAACCGCCGACGCCTGAGGCGCGGCGCCCGCAACCCGAGAGACATCATGGAAAAGAAACTGAAACTGGTGATGGTGGGCAACGGCATGGCCGGCGTGCGCACGCTGGAAGAACTGCTGAAACTGGCCCCCGACCTGTACGACATCACCGTATTCGGCTCCGAGCCTTATCCCAACTACAACCGCATCCTGTTGTCGCCCGTGCTGACCGGCGAGCAGACGCTGCGGGACATCGTGCTCAACGACGAGGACTGGTACCGTGCCAACGGCATCGACCTGCGCATGAACTGCAGGGTCGAGCGCATCAACCGCGCGCGCCGCACCGTCGTGGGCGAGGACGGCAGCGAAGTGCCCTACGACCGCCTGTTGCTGGCCACGGGATCGAATCCGTTCATCCTGCCGGTGCCGGGCAACGACCTGGACGGCGTGGTGACGTTTCGCGATATCCGCGACGTGAATCTGATGATCGAGGCCGCGCGCACCCACAAGCGCGCGGTCGTGATCGGCGGCGGCCTGCTGGGCCTGGAAGCCGCCAGCGGCCTGGCCGCGCGCGGCATGGACGTGTCGGTGGTGCACCTGGGCTCGGGCCTGCTGGACCGCCAGCTCGATCCGCAGGCCGCCTTGCTGCTGCAGGGCAGCCTGGAAGCGCGCGGCCTGAAATTCCTGATGCCGCGCCAGACCGAGGCGCTGCTGGGCAACGACCAGGGCCGGGTGCGCGGCGTGCGTTTCGCCGGCGGCGAAGAGATCGAGGCGGACCTGGTGGTGATGGCGGTGGGCATCCGCCCCAACACCGAGCTGGCCGAACGCTGCGGCCTGTACGTCAACCGCGGGGTGGTGGTCAGCGACACGCTGCAGACCTACGACCCGCTGATCTATGCCGTGGGCGAGTGCGTCAGCCATCGCGGCACGGCCTACGGGCTGGTGGCGCCGCTGTTCGAGCAGGCCAAGGTGGCGGCCAACCACCTGGCGCTGTACGGCATTGGCCGCTATGAAGGCAGCGTGACGTCCACCAAGCTGAAGGTCACCGGCATCGACGTGTTCTCGGCCGGCGACTTCCTGGGCGGGCAGGGCACCGAGGCCATCACGCTGGCCGACCCGGTGGGCGGCGTGTACAAGAAGCTGGTGCTGAAAGACGACAAGCTGGTCGGCGCCTGCCTGTACGGCGACACCGCCGACGGCGCCTGGTACTTTCGGCTGATCCGCGAAGGCAAGCGCATCGAGGCGCTGCGCGAGCAACTGATGTTCGGCGAAAGCGCCATCGGCGGCGACACGGGCCATGCCGGCGAGAACCGCGCCATCGGCATGGCCGACAGCGCCGAAGTGTGCGGCTGCAACGGCGTGTGCAAGGGCACCATCGTCAAGGCCATCCGCGAAAAAGGCCTGTTCACCGTCGACGAGATCAAGAAGCACACCAAGGCCGCCAGTTCCTGCGGCTCGTGCACGGGGCTGGTGGAGCAGATCCTGATCAACTGCGTGGGCGGCGCCGCCGACGTCAAGCCCAAGTCCGAGAAGGCCGTGTGCGGTTGCACCGACCTGACCCACGGCGAAGTGCGCAAGGCCATCCGAGAGCATCACCTGGTCACCATTGCCGGCGCCATGCATTTCATGGAATGGCGCACGCCCGACGGCTGCGCCACCTGCCGCCCGGCGCTGAACTACTACCTGCTGTCCACCTGGCCCGGCGAGGCGCGCGACGACGGCCAGTCGCGCCTGGCCAACGAACGCATGCACGCCAATATCCAGAAGGACGGTACTTATTCGGTGGTGCCGCGCATGTGGGGCGGCGTCACCAACCCGTCAGAGCTGCGGCGCATCGCCGACGTGGCCGACAAGTACGCCATCCCGCTGGTGAAAGTGACCGGTGGCCAGCGCATCGACCTGCTGGGTGTGAAGAAGGAAGACCTGCCCAAAGTGTGGGCCGACCTGGACATGCCGTCGGGCCATGCCTACGGCAAGAGCCTGCGCACGGTGAAGACCTGCGTGGGCAGCGAGTTCTGCCGCTTCGGCACGCAGGATTCCACCGCCATGGGCATCGCCCTGGAAAAAGACCTGGTGGGCATGTGGAGCCCGCACAAGGTCAAGCTGGCCGTGTCGGGCTGCCCGCGCAACTGCGCCGAATCCGGCATCAAGGACGTGGGCATCATCGCGGTGGATTCGGGCTGGGAACTGTACGTGGGCGGCAACGGCGGCATCAAGACCGAAGTGGCGCAGTTCTTCGCCAAGGTCAAGACCGCCGAGGAAGTGCTGGAATACAGCGGCGCGTTCCTGCAGCTGTACCGCGAAGAGGCCTTCTACCTGGAACGCACCGTGCACTACCTGGCGCGCGTGGGGATCGAGCGCGCCAAGGCGCGCGTGGTCGAGGACGCGGCCGGTCGCGCCGAGCTCTACGCCCGCCTGAAGTTCGCCCTGTCGTTCGAGGCCGACCCCTGGGAAGCGCGCCGCGATGCCGCGCCCGCCGCCCGTGAATTCCACTCGTTGACCGTATGAGGACGACCATGCCGCAAGCCGCTGCCTGCCAATGGCACAGTATCTGCCATATCGACGAAATCCCCCCGCAGGGCGCGCGCGTGGTGCGGCGCCCGGGCCAGCACGACGTGGCGGTGTTCCGCACCCGCGACGACCAGGTGTTCGCCGTGCTCGACCGCTGCCCTCACAAGGGCGGCCCGTTGTCGGCCGGCCTGGTGCACGGCCGTTCGGTGGCGTGCCCGCTGCACGGCTGGGTGATGGACCTGGCCAGCGGCCAGGCCCAGGCGCCCGACGAGGGCTGCGTGCAGACGTTCCCGGTGAAAGTCGAGGGCGGCGCGGTGTACCTGGGCCTGGACGAGGACTGACGTGACCCACCCCCGAAGCGCGGCGCAGGAACGTACGGTGGCGTCGGTGTGCTGTTATTGCGGCACCGGCTGCGGTGTGCGCGTGACGGCCCGCGGCGACCGCGTGGTGGCGGTGCAGGGCGACCCCGACCACCCCTCGAACCGCGGCAAGCTGTGCAGCAAGGGCCTGGCGCTGGCCGATACCGTGCGCCGCGACCAGGCGCGCGTGCTGCGCGCCGAGTGGCGCCCGGAACGCGGCCGCGAGCGCGTGCCCGTGGCGCTGGCCGATGCGCTGGACCTGGCCGCCGGCAAGCTGGCCGCCGCCGTCGGCCTGTACGGCCCGGATGCGGTGGGCTTCTATCTGTCGGGCCAGTTGCTGACCGAAGACTACGCCGTCTTCAACAAGCTGGCGCGCGCGCTGGCAGGCACCAACAACATCGATACCAATTCGCGGCTGTGCATGTCCAGCGCGGTGTCGGGCTACAAGCTGACGCTGGGCGCCGATGCGCCGCCGGCCTGCTACGACGACCTGGAGCTGGCCGACACGGTGCTGATCGCCGGCGCCAACATGGCATACGCCCACCCGGTGCTGTTTCGCCGTCTGGAGGCCGCCAAGGCGGCCCGCCCCGCCATGAAGATCGTGGTGGTGGACCCGCGCCGCACCGACACCGCCGCGCTGGCCGACCTGCACCTGGCCATCGCGCCGGGCACCGACGTGGCGCTGTTCCACGCCATGCTGAACGTGATGCTGTGGGAAGGGCTGGCCGACCCGGCCTACATCGCCGCCCACACCGCCGGGTTCGACGCCCTGAAGGCGCGCGTGCACGAATTCACCCCGCGCGCCGCGCAGGATGTGTGCGGCGTGCCGGCGGCCGACATCGCCCTGGCGGCGCGCTGGTTCGGCCAGGCCGGCGCCGCGCTGTCGCTGTATACGATGGGGCTGAACCAGTCCAGCAGCGGCACCGCCAAGAATGGCGCGCTGATCAACCTGCACCTGGCCACCGGCCAGATCGGCCGGCCCGGCGCCGGGCCGTTCTCGCTGACCGGCCAGCCCAATGCCATGGGCGGGCGCGAGGCCGGCGGCATGGCCACGCTGCTGCCCGGCCATCGCGATCCGGCCTCGCCCGCCGATCGCGCGGCGACGGCCGCGCTGTGGGGGGTGGACAGCCTGCCCGGCACGCCCGGCAAGCCCGCCCTGGAAATGTTCGACGCGGTGCTGGAAGGGCGCATCAAGGTGCTGTGGATCGCCGCCACCAACCCGGCCCAGTCGCTGCCCGACCAGGCGCGCGTGCGCGCCGCGCTGCAGAAGGCCGAATTCGTCATCGTGCAGGAAGCCTACGCCGGCACCGAGACGCTGGCCTATGCCGACCTGGTGCTGCCGGCGGCCACCTGGCCGGAAAAATCCGGCACCGCCACCAATTCCGAACGCCGCATCAGCCGCGTGCGCGCCGCCGTGGCGCCGCCCGGCGACGCGCAGCCCGACTGGCGCCTGGCGGCCGGCGTGGCGCAGCGCCTGGCCCGGTTGATCGCGCCGCACAAGGCCGCCTTGTTCGACTATGCCGACGAAAGCGCCGTCTTCGCCGAACACGCGGGCATGACGGCCGGGCGCGACCTGGATTACAGCGCGGTGGACTATGCGCTGCTCGAACGCGCGGGGCCGGTGCAATGGCCATACCGTGATGGGGCCGGCCTGCCGCGCTTGTACGCCGATGGTCAGTTCGCCACGGCCGATGGGCGGGCGCGCTTTTTTGATGCCGGCTATGCGCCGGTGGCCGAACCCGTGTCGGCGCAGTATCCGCTGCGGCTGACCACCGGCCGGCTGCGCGACCACTGGCACACCCTGGCGCGCACCAGCCTGGCCCCGGCGCTGACGCGCCATGTGGAAGAGCCCTGGCTGTCGCTGCACCCGCTCGACCTGGAACGCCTGAAGCTGGCGCCGGGCGCCCTGGCGCGCGTGCGTTCGCGGCGCGGGGCCATTGTGCTGCCGGTGCAGGCCGACGACGCCCTGAAGCCCGGCCACGCCTTCCTGCCCATGCACTGGGGCAGCGCTTTCATGGCGGGCCTGGGCGTGAACGCGCTGACCAACCCGGCGCGCGATCCGGTGTCGCGCCAGCCCGAACTCAAGCATGCGGCGGTAGCGGTGGCGCCGGCTCGCCTGCCGTGGCAGGCGATGGGCTGGGTGGCGGGCGATGCCGCGGGCCTGCGCGCCGAACTGGCGCCCTGGCTGCGGCGCTTCGATTACGCGGTGGCGGCGCCCAGCGCGGCCGGGCCGGGCCTGCGGCTGCGCCTGGCCGCTGAATCGGCGCCGCCGGCGCACGTGTTGGACGCGCTGGCCCAGGCATTGGGCGTGGCGCAGCCCGACGCGGCCTTCGACGATCCGGCGCGCGGCATCCTGCGGCGCCTGCGGCTGGCAGGCGGCGCGCCGGCCGCTTTCCTGCTGGCCGGCGACGTGCGGGCGCACGACGCGCTGCTGGCCTGGGCCGACGGCGGCCAGGCGCCGGCCAGCCTGGCCTTGCTGCTGATGGGGCGCACCCAGGCGCCGCCGCGGTCGCGCACGGTATGCGCCTGCGCCGGCGTGACCGAGCAGGCCATCCTGGCCGGCGTCGATGCGGGCCAGGATGCCGAGGGCCTGAAGGCGCGCCTGGGCTGCGGTTCCGGCTGCGGTTCGTGCATGCCGGAGGTGCGCCGCCTGGTCGCGCGGCATGCCGCAAGTGCAGCGGGTGCGGGCGCCTGACGTCCGTCGCACTACCTTGGCAAGAAGGAAGTACCAGGCGTCAGTGTTTCAGCGCGCGGCGCTTCGGGCGTGCGGTGTCACTTCGGGCTAGGGCTGCTTGATGGCTGCCAGGAAGGCCGGATCTTTTGCCAGCTCTTCGATGTTCAGGCGGATCGTGTCGTTGAGTGCGCCGAAGAAGTTGGCGAACTTGGTGGTGCGGCGCTTGATTTCCTTGGTGGCCTGGTACACCTGCTTGTCGCCGGCCTTGTTGACCACCAGGTAGGCAATGCGCAGGGTCCAGTCCACCGAATAGCCCAGGTCGTCGATCAGGAACTCCTGGATGTCGCCGGTCAGCCGGGTGGGCTGCGCGGTGCCGTTGACCTTGACGCCCATGAAGCGCAGTTCGGCGAAGGTGGCGTCGCGCACCAGGTCCTTGATGTCTTTTTCCAGCAGGATGCTGCCCATGGCCGTGTTGCGGATCTGGTTCGGCTCGATCCTGGCCGGCTGGTAGCTGCCGGGCGAGCCGCCGCTGGCCTGTTGCGACGAAGACAGGCCAGCGTTGGCGTAGCGGTCGTTCTTGGGGGCCGGCGCATTGCCGTCGGCCTTGTTCGGGTCGTAGGTGAAGGCGCCCACCTCGACAGCGCCCTCGGCGCTGAGCACGGACGACGGCGAATAGGTAACGGGGATCGTGTTGGGCACATTCGCGCAGCCGGCCAGGGTTGCCGCGCCGGCCAGGGCGGCCCAGCAGAAGGCCCGGCGCAGCGGTGCGGAAAAGCGGCATGACAAGAACGACATGGGGATTCGCAGGAGGACAATAAAGGAGGCGCAATTCTATACAAAATAAAACAAAATATTTATCAATTTGTGGATTGCCGTCTTTCGCATGGCGGCCGGTATCCATTGTTTCCAAGGCTCTCGGCAAGTCGGCCGCTCGCGGGCCGCCGGCCGGCCAACCGGTGTAGTATCGAAAAGCCATGCCCGAGCACATGGCCTTTTTGAGTTTCCAGGAGCACCCGGTGGCGGCACGCTTTTTTTCTTATCTCTTCCTAGTGGTGGCGGCGGGCCTGTCGGCCCCGGCCTTGGCCGGCGTGTGCGACGCGCGCTTCATGCACAACGGCGGCGCCGTGCAACTGACTGGCTCCGGCAACCTCAGCCTGGGCGCCGACCTGACCTTCGCCGAAGTCGCCAAGACCGATTCCGCCAACTGCCGCGCACGCGTGCAGGGCACCGCCAGCTTCAGCTACGCCGGCCTGCCGCCGGGCAAGTCCAAGCTCGACTACCTGATGACCATCAAGCAGGGCAAGGCGGAATTCGTGCGCTACGCCCAGGCCGGCGAAAAACCCGAAAGCGGCGGCCAGTTCGACCTGCGCATGCTGGGCCTGTTCGCCTACGACGGCCGCATCGCCGAAGGCCAGCGCATGGCCGGCGCCACCTATCGCCTGAACATCGGCAAGGACGCACCGGTGGGCGGGCAGCCCACCACGGTGGTGCGCATCGGCGAAAAAACCGTCGGCGCCAGCCAATCGCTCGATACCGCGCTGGGCCGCCAGTCGTGCTGGCCGATACGCTATGCGCGCAATACCGATCCCACCCTGGCCACCTTCCAGGGCATCACGCTGCCTATCCCGGGCATGAACACCACCGTCACCGATTGGTACTGCCCGGCGGTCAACCTGGTGATGCGCCAGGACATCGATCAGGGCGGGATGAAGTCCGCGGTTGAGATTACCCAGATCAAGTAGCAGTCCGTAGCATGCGCCGGCACGATTGCCATCGGCCGGCTGGTATGATGGACCCGTCATCGACCCGCAAACAGGAGCCTTCATGACTACCCGACGATCCGAGGAAGTTGCAAAAGAAAAACTCATCGACAGCGTCAAAAGCAGCCTGAACGATGCGGAAAACCTGCTGCGCGAAGCGGCGTCCAGCTCGGGCGACAAGGCCACCGAATTGCGCGACCGCGCCATGGCCTCGCTCAAGCGCACCCGCGAGGCCCTGTACGACGCCCAGGATGCCGTGCTCGAACGCGGCCGCAAGGCCGCTCGCGCCACCGACGACTACGTGCACGACAATCCCTGGCAAGCCATTGGCATCGCAGGCGTGACCGGCCTGCTGCTGGGCCTGCTGATCGCGCGTCGCTAAGGCGCTGGGCCGGCTCGCAGGGCCGGCCCGCTCTTGCCCATGGGCCTGCGCAGATCCGTATTCGGCGTGGCAGGCAGCCTGGTCGGGCTGCTGCGCACGCGCCTGGAATTGTTCGCCTTGGAAGCCGCCGAAGAAAAGGCGCGGCTGATCAAGTTGCTGGGCATGGCGTTCGCCGCCTTGCTGTTCCTGACTCTGGCGGTGCTGGTGTTCAGCGTCACCATCGCGGTGGCCTTCTGGCCCACCGAAGACCGCTACCTGGCGCTGGGCCTGCTGGCCGCGCTATACGCCATCATCGGCCTGGGGCTGCTGCTGGCGGTGCGCCGCGAACTCGTGTCCGGGCCGGTGCCGTTCGCGGCCACTTTCGAAGAACTGGGCCGCGACGCCGACCTGCTCGACAGCGTGCGCGCCGCGCAAGCCGAGCAGGACGAACGCGTCGACCATCGCCGCGAAGAGGACTGAGCCATGGCCAGATCGTCTCCCGCCATCGACCGCGCGGTGCGCATCGAATTGCTGCGCGCCCGCGCCGCCATCGAGCGCGAGTCGCTGGCGCACGGCATTGCCTCGGCCAGCCGTTCGCTGCAGCCCGGCAACCTGTTCAAGCGCCTGCTGCCGGGCCTGTCCCGGGGCAACCTGTCGCAACTGGTGTGGCAGGGCATATCCCTGGCGCGCCGCTATCCGTTCATCAGCTCGACCGTATCGGCCCTGATCATGGGCCGCGGCAAGCGTTCGCGCCTGCTGCGGCTGGCCGGCGGCGCGCTGCTGGGCTGGCAGGTCGTCAAGGCCTGGCGCGACACGCGGCCCGACGACGCGGCGCCCCCGCCGGCGCCCTGATCACAACCCCAGCTGGCCCCACATATCGTCCACGCGCTGCTTGACGGCGGCGTCCATGGCAATGGGCCGGCCCCATTCGCGGTCGGTCTCGCCCGGCCATTTGTTGGTGGCGTCCATGCCCATCTTGCCGCCCAGGCCAGACACCGGCGAGGCGAAGTCCAGGTAGTCGATGGGGGTGCGCTCGACCAGCACGGTGTCGCGTACCGGGTCCATGCGGGTGGTAATGGCCCAGACCACTTCGGTCCAGTTGCGCGGGTCGATGTCCTCGTCTACCACCACGATGAACTTGGTGTACATGAACTGGCGTAGCACGCTCCACAGGCCGAACATCACGCGCTTGGCATGGCCGGCGTACTGCTTGCGGATCGACACCACCGCCAGCCGGTAGCTGCAGCCTCGGGCGGTAGGTAGAAATCGACGATCTCGGGCAGTTGGCGGCGCAGCAGCGGCACGAACACCTCGTTCAGCGCCACGCCCAGCACGGCCGGCTCGTCGGGCGGCTTGCCGGTGTAGGTAGAGTGATACACCGGGTCGCGCCGCATGGTGATGCGGTCGACCGTGAACACCGGGAACCAGTCTTGTTCGTTGTAGTAGCCGGTGTGGTCGCCGTAGGGGCCTTCCAGCGCCATTTCGTAGCCGGTGTCGGGCGGGGGCGGGGCACCTTCCGGCACCTGGGGCGCCATCGCGCGCGGGTCGCCGGCCGGCAGCAGGTGGCCTTCCAGCACGATCTCGGCCCAGGCCGGCACCGACAGCTCGCTGCCCAGGGCCTGGCCCACTTCGGTGCGCGAGCCGCGCAGCAGCCCGGCGAACTGGTATTCGGACAGGCTGTCGGGCACCGGCGTCACCGCGCCCAGGATGGTGGCCGGGTCGGCGCCCAGCGCCACGGCTACCGGAAAGGGCGTGCCCGGATGCGCGCGCGCATGTTCGCGGAAGTCCAGCGCGCCGCCGCGGTGCGACAGCCAGCGCATGATGAGCTTGTTCGGCGCAATGGGCTGCTGGCGGTAGATGCCCAGGTTCTGCCGGCGCGCGTTGGGGCCGCGCGTGATTACCAGCCCCCAGGTCAGCAGCGGCGCCACGTCGCCGGGCCAGCAGGTCTGGATCGGCAGGCGCGACAGGTCGACGTCGGCGCCTTCCCACACGATTTCCTGGCAGGCCGGGCTGCGCACGCGCTTGGGCGCCATGTCCCACAGTGCCGATTTCAGCATGGCCACCTTGCCCAGCGCATCGCGCAGGCCGCGCGGCGCCTCGGGCTCGCGCAGCGAGGCCAGCAGCTCGCCGGTGTCGCGCAGCGCGCTGACGTCGTCGGCGCCCATGCCCCAGGCCACGCGCCGCGGCGTGCCGAACAGATTGGCCAGCACCGGCATGGCCGCGCGTGCGCCATCGTGCATGGCGTGCTCGAACAGCAGAGCCGGGCCTTGGGCGCGTAGGACGCGGTCGGCGATCTCGGTCATCTCCAGATGCGTCGAGACTGGCGCGGCGATGCGCTTGAGTTCGCCCCGCCGTTCCAATTGCTGCAAAAAGTCTCTAAGGTCGCGGTATTTCACTACAGATCCCGGTCAATTCGTTACATTTTGGGGGTGGAACAGAGGTTAACATCCAGACCTCTTCTTTTAACGCAGGAGGTCTCCATGCCCGATGCGTCAGTGGCAGGCCTGTTCCGACAGACCGCCCAAGGAGTGCACCACCAGCTTGCCGAGTGGTTGCGTATCTGCTGCACGTATCTGGGTATCGCAGTGATCGTTACGGTAAGTATGGGCTTCGCCTTGCCTGGTTTGCGCGACCAGGCCCTGCAGGTGCACAAAGCCTTGTTGACCGCCTTAGCGCCTACATCCGTGTCGTCCGGCCCGTTTGCCGAGTCCGGGTACGACCCTGTCTATGACACCCCTTCAGCGGTAGCCATGGCGATTCCGGCTGCGCCGTCCAGCAACGCCACCGGCTTCCTGGGCCCGTTGCGCAGCGACCTGCCGCCGGCTCCGCCCAAGAAACGGGTGCGCAGCACCGTGTCCGGCCCGCAGGTCGAGGCCTTGCGCAACTATATCTCGCGCAAGTACCGCGTGGCGTACGACGCGACTTCCGTGCTGGTCAGCACGGTGTACAAGGTTGCGCGCGAAAAAGAGCTGGATCCGCTGCTGCTGCTGGCGGTGATCGCCATCGAATCGCGCTACAACCCGTTTGCCGAAAGTTCGGTGGGCGCGCAAGGCCTGATGCAGGTCATGACGCGCGTGCACCAGGACAAGTTCGACAGGCTGGGCGACGGAATGAACAATCCGTTGGACCCGATCGCGAACATCCGCGTCGGCACCACCATTTTGAAAGACTGCATCGACCGGCGCGGCTCGATCGACGGCGGCCTGGCCTGTTACGTGGGCGCCACCGGCCCCAGCGACGGCGGCTACGGCGCCAAGGTGCAAGCCGAACGCCGCCGCCTGGCGCTGGCCGCGGGCATCGCCCTGGCCCGCGAATAGCGGCGGCATCCCCCGCCAGAGACGGTTTCAGGTGTCTGACATCCCGCAGGGTGTCTGACACCTCGCGGTACCTTCGTTAAAGCACCGTGCCGATGCGCCGCACCGCTTCCTGCAGTCGATCCAGCCCCGTGGCATACGAGAACCGCAAGGTGTGGTGGCCATGCGCCGGCCCGAAATCCAGGCCCGGCACGGCCGCCACGCCGGCCTCGTGCAGCAGCCGCTGCGACAGGGTGGCGCTGTCGGTGCCCAGCGCGGCGATGTCGGCGTAGATATAGAACGCGCCATCCGGCTTGACCGGCACGTGCAGGCCCAGCCGCTCGAATTCCGGCAGCAGGTAGTCGCGGCGCTGCTTGAAGGCGTCGCGGCGGTGTTCGTAGATCTTCAGGGTGTCGGGCGCGAAGCATGCCAGCGCGGCATGTTGCGCCAGGGTGGGGGCGCAGATGGCCAGGCTGGCCGCCATTTTCTCGATGGGGCCGGCCAGCCGTTCGGGCACGATCATCCAGCCCAGCCGCCAGCCCGTCATGTGGAAGTACTTCGAGAAGCTGTTGATGACGATGATGTCGTCGTCCAGCGTCAGGGCCGAGCGCGGCTGGCCCTCGTAGCTCAGGCCCAGGTAGATCTCGTCGACGATGGCGAAGCCCTGGCGCTCGCGCACCGCGTGCAGCAGCGCGGCGAGCTCGTCGCGCGCCACGGTGGTGCCGGTGGGGTTGCTGGGCGAGGCCACCAGCACGCCCGCGGTGGCGGCGGTCCAGTGGTTGCGCACGTCTTGCGCCGACAGCTGGAAGCGCTGTGCCGCGGTGCTGGGGATCAGGCGCGGCCGGCCGCCGGCGGCCAGCACGAAATTGCTGTTGGCCGGGTAGGACGGATCTGGCATCAGCACTTCGGCGCCGGGTTCGACGATGGCCGCGCAGGCCAGCGACAGCGCGCCCGAGGCGCCCGAGGTGACGATGACCCGCGCCGGATCGACGTCGGCGCCGAATTCGGTTGCGTAGAATCGGGCGATGGCCTCGCGCAGCCCGGCCAGCCCGGCCGGCGCGCTGTAGCCGCTCAGGCCGGCCTGGGCGGCGCGTTCGAGCGCTTCCACGACCTGGGGCGGTGCGGTAAAGTCCGGTTCGCCGATGCCCAGGCTGATGATGTCGCGGCCCGCCGCCTGCAGCGCTTGCGCCTCTTTGAAGAGTTCGACGACGTGGAAAGTCAGGAAGTCCTGGGCGCGTGAGGCAAGGCGCAGCATATCGGTTCTCGAAACGAAATAGGAATTGTAGATGCAGCCATCGCGGCGCGCATTCTTGTTCGGCCGGCGGGTGCCCCGCACGCCGTGGGACGCCTTCCGCCAGCGCCTGGAGCGCGTGGCGCAAGGCCGCCTGCTGGCGTCGGACGCCGCGCCCGGCCAGGCCCGGCTGACGCCGGCGCGCACCGAAGACGTGCGCCATGCGCGTGCCCTGTGCGCCGAATACGGCGTGGCGATGGTGCTCGACGGCGTGTCCGGCGCCGATGCCGATGCCGGCCGGCCGGTACTGCGGCTCGACCCGTCCGACCTGGCCGCGCTGACCCCGGGGCCGCAGGCCGGGCAATGGCGGGCCCAGCCCGGTTGCCGGCTGGGCGACCTGGCCGATGCGGGGCTGGCGCAGTTCCGCGATGCCCCGGCCGAGGCGACGCTGGCGGCCTGGCTGGCCCAGGCGCATGCCTGGGCGCCCGGGGCCACCGCCGGCAGCGGCGTGATCGGCGCCGACGTGCTGTTGTCCGACGGCACGGCCGAGGCCCTGGGGCCGTTCGGCCAGAGCGACTTGCGGCCGCTGCGGTCGGCCACGGTGCAGCGGCTGGTGCCGGCGCTGTTCCAGCTGTCGGGCTCGCCCGATGCCGCGGCCTGCCGCGCGCATGCGGCCTGGCCGTGCCGCTACCGGCTCGACGCCTTGTTGCCCGCGGCCCCGGCCGAGGTGAACCTGGCGCAGCTGCTGCTGGGCCACGGCGGCGCGCTGGCCTGGGTGGAAGAGGTGCTGCTGGTGTCCGGCACGCCGGCGCCCGCCGCACCGGCCGAACCGCCGCCAGCCGACCTGGCAGGGCCGGCGCGGCGGCTGGAAGTACGCATCAAGGACGCCTTCGATCCGCTGGACCTGTACGTGCCTTGAGGCATCGGGGTCTCTACAACAGGGTGTCCGATGCCGGGCAGTGAGTTGCCCGTATGGCGTTACCTTAGGGCGCATCGGGTGGAATGCACGCCGGTATTTCCCAGGTGTCTGACACCCCGAAGGGTGTCTGACACCGAATGGTGCAGAGACTGTCTCATTCACTGAACGGTGTCAGACCACCTAGCAGCACCTAGCAGCAGCACCTAACAGCACCTGGCAGCAGCACTTGGCAGCGGCACCTGGCTGCAGCAGGGGACTCCTGAGGAAACACCAGCGTGCATTCCGCCCGATGCGCCCCAAGGCAGCCCCATGGCTACCAGCCACCTGCCTCGCCTCACCGCCAGCCCCCGGCAGCGCCGCAACACCTTGATCGCTCAAGTATTTTGGCGCCATCGCCGTGTCGCGGGGGCGTAAGTAAGGCGGGAGTAAGATAACCGCCTCGCTAAGCTAGAATCCCTCACTTTCGTGTACCAACCCGAGTAGCCCCGCCTTATGGACGCCAATTTTCGCAAAGCCGCGCTGGAATACCACGAGTCCGGCCGACCCGGCAAAATCTCGGTCACCCCGACCAAGCAGTTGTCCAATCAGCGCGACCTGGCGCTGGCCTACTCGCCAGGCGTGGCCGCGGCCTGCGAAGAGATCGTCAACGATCCGGTCAACGCGGTGCGCTACACGGCGCGCGGCAACCTGGTGGGGGTCATCACCAACGGCACCGCCGTGCTGGGGCTGGGCAACATCGGCGCGCTGGCCTCCAAGCCGGTCATGGAAGGCAAGGCGGTGCTGTTCAAGAAATTCGCCGGCCTGGACGTCTTCGACATCGAGATCAACGAGACCGACCCGGACAAGCTGGTCGAGATCATCGCCGGGCTCGAGCCCACTTTCGGCGGCATCAACCTGGAAGACATCAAGGCGCCCGAGTGCTTCACGGTCGAGCGCAAGCTGCGCGAGCGCATGAAGATCCCGGTGTTCCACGACGACCAGCACGGCACCGCCATCTGTGTCTCGGCCGCTTTCATCAACGGCCTGAAGGTGGTGGACAAGGCCATCGACAAGGTCAAGGTCGTGACCTCGGGCGCGGGCGCCGCGGCGCTGGCCTGCCTGGACCTGATCGTGGACCTGGGCGTGCCCATCGAGAACATCTGGGTCACCGACATCGAGGGCGTGGTCTACGAGGGCCGCACCGTGCTGATGGACCCCGACAAGCAGCGCTTCGCCCAGAAGACGGACGCCCGCAAGCTGGCCGAGGTCATCCAGGGCGCCGACGTCTTCCTGGGCCTGTCGGCCGGCGGGGTGCTCAAGCCCGAGATGGTGGCCTCGATGGCGGCCCGCCCGGTCATCCTGGCGCTGGCCAACCCCAACCCGGAAATCCTGCCCGAAGACGCCCACGCGGTGCGCGACGACGTGGTCATGGCCACCGGGCGGTCCGACTACCCGAACCAGGTCAACAACGTCCTGTGCTTCCCGTACATTTTCCGCGGCGCGCTGGACGTGGGCGCCACCACCATCACGCGCGAAATGGAAATGGCGGCGGTCTACGCCATTGCCAAGCTCGCCCAGGAAGAGCAGAACGAAATCGTGGCGGCCGCCTACGGCACCTATGACATCAGCTTCGGCCGCGACTACCTCATCCCCAAGCCCTTCGACCCGCGCCTGATCACCCGTATCGCCCCGGCCGTGGCCAAGGCCGCCATGGACGGCGGCGTGGCGACGCGCCCGCTGACGGACCTGCAGGCCTACGTCGAGCAGCTGCAGCAGTTCGTGTACCACTCCGGCGCCTTCATGAAGCCGCTGTATTCGGCGGCCAAGAGCTTCGTGCGCGACGGCGGCAAGGCCCGCGTGGTGTTCACCGAGGGCGAAGACGAGCGCGTGCTGCGCGCCGTGCAGGTGGTGGTCGACGAGGGCCTGGCCAAGCCCATCCTGGTGGGCCGCCCGGCCGTGCTGGCCGCCCGCATCGAGAAATACGGCCTGCGCCTGCGCCTGGGCGAAGACGTGGAAGTCACCAACCCCGAATACGACGAGCGCTTCCACCGCTACTGGACCACCTACTGGGAAATGATGTGCCGGCGCGGCATCACCAAGGAAATGGCGCGCGTCGAGATGCGCCGTCGCCTGACGCTGATCGGCGCCATGATGGTGCACTTGGGCGACGCCGACGGCATGATCTGCGGCACCGTCAGTGCGTATGCCGAGCACCTGCGATTCGTCGACGAGGTCATCGGCAAGCGGCCCGGCGCCAAGGTCTATGCGGCCATGAACGTGCTGCTGCTCAACGAGCGCATGGTGGCCCTGGTGGACACCCACGTCAACGACAACCCCACCGCCGAGCAGATCGCCGAATTCACCATCGCCGCGGCCGAGGAAATGGCGCGCCTGAACCTGGTGCCCAAAGTGGCGCTGCTGTCGCGCTCGAATTTCGGCACGGGCAGCTCGTCCTCGGGCGGCAAGATGCGCGAGGCCCTGGCGCTGGTGCGCGAGGCCGCGCCCGACCTGGAAATCGACGGCGAAATGCATGGCGATTGCGCGCTGGACGAGGCGCTGCGCCTGCGCATCCTGCCGTCTTCCACGCTGAAGGGCGAGGCCAACCTGCTGGTCTGCCCCAACGTGGATTCCGGCAACATCGCCTACAACCTGCTCAAGACCGCCGCCGGCGGCAACGTGGCCGTGGGCCCCTTCCTGCTGGGCGCCAACGCGCCGGTGCATATCCTGACGTCCAGCTCCACCGTACGACGCATCGTCAACATGACCGCCCTGGTCGTCGTTGATGCCAACGTCCCTCGATAACGCCCGCCCCGCCGCCGGGCAGGCCGGCCCCCTGACGGGGCTGGTGCTGACCGGCGGCGGCGCGCGCGCCGCCTACCAGGTGGGCGTGCTGGGCGCCATTTTCGAGATCCTGGATCCCGAGGCCCGGCCGGGCTTTCGCAATCCCTTTCCCATCATCTGCGGCACTTCGGCCGGCGCCATCAACGCCGCCGCGCTGGCCTGCCGCGCCGACCGCCCGCACCTGGCCGCAAGGCGCATCCGCCGGCTGTGGGAATCGCTGGGCACCGGCATGGTCTACCGGGCCGACGCCCCGGGGCTGATCAAGACGGGGGTGCGCTGGCTGGGCCTGCTGGCGCTGGGGTGGATGTTCTCGGGGCTGGCGCGCAAGCGGCCCCAGTCGCTGCTGGACAACCGGCCGCTGGCCGACCTGCTGACCCGCGTGCTCGATTTCAACCACCTGCACGCCAACCTGCAGCACAACGCCCTGTCGGCGCTGGCCATCACGGCGTCCGGCTTCACCAGCGGCGAGCACCTGACCTTCTACCAGGCGAACCACGCCATCGAGCCGTGGCGCCGCTCGCTGCGCCGCGCGATCCCCGCGCGCATCGGCGTGGAACACCTGATGGCGTCGTCGTCGATCCCGTTCGTGTTTCCCGCCCAGCCGGTGGACGTGCACGGCCAGACGGAATGGTGCGGCGACGGCTCGATGCGCCAATTGGCCCCCATCAGCCCGGCCATCCACCTGGGCGCCGAGCGGGTGCTGGTCATCGGCACCGGCTACCGCGACGACACGCACCCGGAAAAGCGCGAGCAGGCACCGCCGTATCCGTCGCTGGCGCAGGTGGGCGGGCACGTGCTGTCCAGTATCTTCCTGGACGGCCTGTCGATGGACATCGAGCGCCTCGAGCGCATCAACGACCTGGTCTCGCACACGTCGCACGATCCCGCCACCGGCCTGGGTGTCCGGCGGGTGAACGTCCTGACGCTGACGCCCAGCCAGTCGCTGGATTTGCTCGCGCTCGACTATCTGAAAGAAATGCCCCTTGAAGCACGTACCCTTTTTCGCGTACTCGGTGTATCGTCCGACCCAGACCGCTCGGGTGGCGGCGCGCTGATGTCCTACCTGCTGTTCGAAAGCGCCTACACCCGGCGATTGATTGAACTGGGTTATGCCGATACGATGCGGCGTATCGAAGAAGTGGTTGGCTTTTTCAAGGAGGGCCAGGCATGACGCGGAATGGCCAGTCTACGCTGCAGCGCCAATTGGCCCGCGGCGGCGCGATCGATCATGACGGCTTGCAAAAGGAAGCCGTGGTCGAGGCTGCGCATGAACTCGGGCTGGCATTGCTGGTGGCCGATTGCGACCGGGCGCGCAGCCGCTCGGCGGTGCTGCGCGCCATTGCCAAGGCGGTCGATTTTCCCGAATATTTCGGCGGCAATCTCGACGCCCTGTACGACTGCCTGTGCGATACCGTGCTCGACCAGAAGGCCGGCGTGGTGCTGTGGTTGTACAAGCTGCATTCGGGCGATCCGGCCCTGGAAGCCGATGCCGCCCAGATCGAGACCGTCTGCGCCGATACCGCCGAATTCGCGCGCGAGAACGGCCGGGTGTTCACCTTCGTGATCGAGCACGCCGGCAAGCACCCCGACCCCGAACCGGGCGTCGCCGCGGCGCCGTACGGCGAAAGCTGATTCCGTGCCGGGCACCGGGCGCACACGGTGCCGCTTTGAAGACGCATTGCGTGGCAGACGCCCCAGCCTTCCCCTGGTGTCAGACACCCCGGAGGGTGTCTGACACCGTTCGGTTAGCCATGCCCAGGCAGGCCTCAAGGTCCGCAGGCCGTCTGACACCGGTAGCGCCTGGAATGTCATCGGACATTTCACCCCGATGACCTGCAAATTTCATTCCCACCCCAGCAGCGCCGTGGCTGCCGCCACCAGGGCCAGGCCCGCGGTTTCGGTGCGCAGCACCCGCGGCCCGTAGCGCACCGCCTGCACGCCGTACCGGGCCGCCAGCGCCAGTTCCTCGTCCGACCAGCCGCCCTCGGGGCCGACCAGCAGGCTCAGGTCCCGCAGCCCCGGCTGCGCGGCCAGCGCATCGGCCAGGCTGGGGGCGGCCTCGGGGTGGCACAGCAGCCGCAGGCCGGCGGCGGGGCGGGCCAGCCATTCGCGCAGTTCCACCGGTGCATCGACCGGCATCAGCCGGTTGCGGCCGCACTGCTCGGACGCGGCCTGGGCGATGCGGGCCCAGTGCGCCACGCGCTTGTCCAGCCGCGCACCGCCCAGCTGCAGCACGCTGCGCTGCGCCGCGATGGGGCTGACGCGGCAGGCGCCCAGTTCGACGGCCTTTTCCACCACCCAGTCCATCTTGTCGCCGGACGGCAGGCCCTGCACCAGGGTGATGCGTCCGCCCAGCTCGGCCTCGCGCGGGTTCAGGGCGCCCAGTTGCGCCCAGGCGGCCTTGCCGTCGATCTCGAGCGTGGCGGGGTATTCGCCGCCGCTGCCGTCGAACAGCGCGATGGCGGCGCCGGCGCGCAGGCGCAGCACGCGCACCGCATGGTGCGCCAGGGCATCGGGCAGGGGCAGGCGGGCGCCGGCGGACAGCGGCGTGTCGCAGAAAAAGCGCGGCAGGGACATGGCGAACGTACGGGGCGCGGCGGGGCGCCGGGAACCGGTCAAGCGCGTAGCCTACCATCCCGCCGGGCCCGGGCCGATGGCGCCGGGACGGTGGCCCCCCGGATGCTAAAATCATGAGCTTCGCAACCTTCCTGCCTGGCCCCATTTTTTCTTTCAGGTGCCAGGGCCTACGAGCCTTTTCCGCATGAGCCAATCGACCGCCCAACCCCTAGCCCTGGCGGATGCCATCCGCGTCCTCGCGATGGACGCCGTCCAACAAGCGAATTCGGGACACCCCGGCGCCCCGATGGGCATGGCGGAAATCGCCCAGGCGCTGTGGCTGGGCCACCTGCGCCACAACCCGGCCGACCCGGCCTGGGCCAACCGCGACCGCTTCGTGCTGTCCAACGGCCATGGCTCGATGCTGATCTACGCGCTGCTGCACCTGAGCGGCTACGACCTGCCCCTCGAAGAGCTCAAGCAGTTCCGCCAGCTGCATTCGCGCACCCCGGGCCACCCCGAAGTGGGCATCACCCCGGGCGTCGAGACCACCACCGGCCCGCTGGGCCAGGGCCTGGCCAACGCGGTCGGCATGGCGCTGGCCGAAGCGCTGCTGGCGGCCGAATTCAACAAGCCCGGCCTGCCCATCGTCGACCACCGCACCTACGCCTTCGCCGGCGACGGCTGCCTGATGGAAGGCATCTCGCACGAGGCCTGCTCGCTGGCCGGCACCCTGAAGCTGTCCAAGCTGGTGGTGCTGTACGACGACAACGGCATTTCCATCGACGGCCACGTCGAGCACTGGTTCGGCGACGACACCGCCACCCGCTTCGAGGGCTACGGCTGGAACGTCATCCGCGGCGTGGACGGCCACGACGTGGCGGCGGTGCAGGCCGCCATCGGCCAGGCGCGCGCGCAGTCCGACAAGCCCACCCTGATCGTCTGCCGCACCATCATCGGCAAGGGTTCGCCCGCCATGGCCGGCACCCACAACGTGCACGGCGCGCCGCTGGGCACCGAAGAAATCGCCGCCACGCGCGCGGCGCTGGGCTGGACGGCCGCGCCGTTCGAGATCCCGCAGGCCGTGCGCGAAGGCTGGGACGCCCACCAGGCCGGCGCCCAGGCCCAGTCGGCCTGGCAGGCCGGCTTCGACGCCTACGCCGCCAAGTATCCCGCCGAAGCCGCCGAATTCACACGCCGCATGAAGGGCCAGCTGCCGGCCGATTTCGCCGCCACGCTGCAGGCCTTCATCCAGGCCACCGACCAGAAGGCCGAAACCGTGGCCACCCGCAAGGCCTCGCAGTTCGCCATCGCGGCGCTGGCCGCGGCGCTGCCCGAACTGCTGGGCGGCTCGGCCGACCTGACCGGTTCGAACTACACCGACTGGAAGGGCGTGGCACCGGTGCGCGCCGGCGCCCAGGGCATCCAGTTCGGCCGCCACATCAACTACGGCGTGCGCGAATTCGGCATGGCCGCCATCATGAACGGCATCGCGCTGCACGGCGGCTACCTGCCGTTCGGCGGCACCTTCCTGACGTTCTCCGACTATTCCCGCAATGCCATCCGCATGGCCGCGCTGATGAAGCAGCGGGTGGTGCACGTCTTCACCCACGATTCCATCGGCCTGGGCGAAGACGGCCCCACCCACCAGTCCATCGAGCACGCCGCCAGCCTGCGCCTGATCCCCAACCTGTCGGTGTGGCGCCCCTGCGATACCGCCGAAACCGCGGTGGCCTGGGGCGCGGCCGTGTCGCGTCCGGCCAGCATCGGCATGGACGTGCACGACGGCGGCCCCACCGCGCTGCTGCTGTCGCGCCAGAACCTGCCGTTCGTGCCGCGCGACGCCGACACCCTGAAAGCGATTGTCCGCGGCGGTTACGTTCTGCGAGACGCCGAAGGCGCGCGTGCCGTTATCATCGCCACGGGCTCCGAAGTCGCCATCGCGCTGGCCGCGCAAGAACAGCTGGCCGGGCAGGGCATCGCCGTGCGCGTGGTGTCCATGCCCAGCACCGACGTGTTCGACCGCCAGGACGCCGACTGGAAGCGCGCCGTGCTGCCGCAAGGCCTGCCGCGCGTGGCCGTCGAGGCCGGCACCACCGGCCTGTGGCATAAATACGTGGGGCTCGAAGGCGCCGTGGTCGGCATCGACCGCTACGGCGAATCCGCGCCCGCCGGGGCTTTGTTCAAGTTCTTCGGGCTGACCGCCGACAAGGTGGCCGAGGCCGTCAAGCAAGTTTTGTAAAAAGGAGCTCTAGTCATGACTATTCGCGTCGCCATCAACGGGTACGGTCGCATCGGCCGCAACATCCTGCGCGCCCACTACGAGGCGGGCAAGAAGCACGATATCGAGATCGTCGCCATCAACGACCTGGGTGATCCCAAGACCAACGCGCACCTGACGCGCTACGACACCGCGCACGGCAAGTTCCCCGGCACGGTCGAGGTCGACGGCGACTACATGGTCGTCAACGGCGACAAGATCCGCGTGCTGGCCAACCGCAACCCGGCCGAACTGCCCTGGGGCGAACTGAAGGTCGACGTGGTGCTCGAATGCACCGGCTTCTTCACCTCGAAAGAAAAGGCCGGCGCCCACCTCAAGGGCGGCGCCAAGAAAGTCATCATCTCGGCGCCCGGCGGCAAGGACGTCGACGCCACCATCGTGTACGGCGTCAACCACGGCGTGCTGAAGTCGTCCGACACGGTCATTTCCAACGCGTCGTGCACCACCAACTGCCTGGCCCCGCTGGTCAAGCCCCTGCACGACAAGCTGGGCCTGGAAAGCGGCCTGATGACCACCGTGCACGCCTACACCAACGACCAGGTCCTGACCGACGTCTACCACGAAGACCTGCGCCGCGCCCGCTCGGCCACCATGAGCATGATCCCCACCAAGACCGGCGCGGCCGCCGCGGTGGGCCTGGTGCTGCCCGAACTGAACGGCAAGCTCGACGGCTTCGCCATCCGCGTGCCCACCATCAACGTGTCGATCGTCGACCTGTCGTTCGTGGCCAAGCGCGAAACCAGCGTCGACGAAGTCAACAGCATCCTGAAGGCTGCCTCCGAAGGCGAGCTCAAGGGCATCCTGAACTACAACACCGAACCGCTGGTGTCGATCGACTTCAACCACAACCCGGCCTCCAGCACCTACGATTCGACGCTGACCAAGGTGTCGGGCAAGCTGGTCAAGGTGTCGTCGTGGTACGACAACGAGTGGGGCTTCTCGAACCGCATGCTCGACACCACCGTCGCGCTGATGACCGCCAAGTAAGCAGCATGGCCAAGGTCAACACCCTGTCCGCGCTGGCCAAGGCCGGCGCGCTGCACGGCAAGCGCGTATTCATACGCGCCGATCTCAACGTGCCGTTCGACGACGCCGGCCAGATCAGCGAAGACACGCGCATCCGCGCCTCGGTGCCGGGCATCCGCCTGGCGCTGGACGGCGGCGCGGCGGTCATGGTCACTTCGCACCTGGGCCGCCCCACCGAAGGCGTGCTGACCGAAGCCGACTCGCTGGCCCGCGTGGGCCAGCGCCTGTCGCAGCTGCTGGGCATGCCCGTGCAACTGGTCAAGGATTGGGTCGACGGCGTGAACGTCGACCCGGGCCAGGTGGTGCTGCTGGAAAACTGCCGCGTCAACCCCGGCGAGAAAAAGAACGACGAAGCGTTGTCGCGCAAGATGGCGGCGCTGTGCGATGTGTACGTCAACGACGCTTTCGGCACGGCGCACCGCGCCGAGGCCACCACGCACGGCATCGCGCGCTTCGCGCCGGTGGCCTGCGCGGGCCCGCTGCTCGAAGCCGAGCTGCTGGCGCTGGGGCGTGCGCTGCACGAACCCAAGCGTCCGCTGGTGGCCATCGTGGGCGGCTCGAAGGTGTCGACCAAGCTGTCCATCCTGCAGTCGCTGGCCGACAAGGTCGACCAACTGGTCGTGGGCGGCGGCATCGCCAACACGTTCATGCTGGCGGCCGGGCTGTCCATCGGCAAGTCGCTGGCCGAGCCCGACCAGGTCGACCAGGCCCGCGCGGTCATCGACATGATGAAGCAGCGCGGCGCCGAGGTGCCCATTCCCACCGACGTGGTGTGCGCCAAGGCGTTCGCCGCCGATGCCCAGGCCACCGTCAAGGCGGCCGACGCGGTAGACGCCGACGACCTGATCCTGGACATCGGCCCGCAGACCGCGCAGCGGTTGGCCGGCATCCTGCAGCAGGCCGGCACCATCGTCTGGAACGGCCCGGTGGGCGTGTTCGAGTTCGATGCGTTCTCGCACGGCACGGAAACCCTGTCCAAGGCCATCGCCGAATCGCCCGCGTTCTCGATCGCCGGCGGCGGCGACACCCTGGCGGCCATCGCCAAGTATGGCATCACCGACAAGGTGGGGTATATCTCCACCGGCGGCGGGGCGTTCCTGGAATTCCTGGAAGGCAAGTCGCTGCCGGCCGTGGCCATCCTGGAAGAACGCGCCAGCTAGCGTCGCCAGGCCTGCGCCTGCACGACCGGAAGCCAGGTACCGAAAGGTGCCTGGCTTTTTTCTTTTTGCGGCGGCCATTGCCTTCGAGGGGCAAGGTGTCAGACACCCTGCGGGGTGTCAGACACCTGGGGGAGACCTGGGATTAGCGGGGCGAAAGAACCGAGCCAAGCAAGGTGTCAGACACCTGGGGGAGGCCTGGGATTAGTGGGGCGAAAGAACCGGACCGAGCCAAGCAAGGTGTCAGACACCTGGGGGAGACCTGGGATTAGCGGGGCGAAAGAACCGAGCCAAGCAAGGTGTCAGACACCCTTCGGGGTGTCAGACACCTGGGGAGACCTCGGAATAGCGAGACGGCAACGCCGGACCGGGCCAAGCCCAAGCCGGACCGAGCCAAGCCAGGCCGCGGCAGGTGTCAGACACCCCGAAGGGTGTCTGACACCCTTCTTTTCCCGAGCCATCCGCCCCGCCAGCCGGCCAGCCCGCGACCCTACCGCTTCGCGCCCGCCGCCGGCTTCGCCGTCCGGGCACGCGCGGTCTTGCCGGCCGCTGCGGGGCGGCGGGCGGCGCGGGTGCGGGTGGCGGTGGGCTTGCCGGCCGTGTCCTGCTTCTCGCGCGCCAGTGCCCGTTGCGCGGCCGCGCGGAAGATCTGTTCCATTTCTTCCAGGCAGGCGCGGGCCCGCGCATTCAGCGGGCCGGTGGCTTCCAGTACGTGCCGCATGGTGCCGAAGGCATTGCGGATTTCCTCGGCGCTGGCCGGCTCCAGCAGCCGGGGCATGGCCTGCAGGGCCGCTTCGGCGTCCAGCCGCATCATCAGCGCCTGGTCGCGCGCCACGTCCTTGAATTCCTGCAGCGCCAGGCTGGAATCGGCGTCGGCGCGCATCTTGCGCAGCATGGCGAAGCTGCGCTCGTCGATGCTGCCCTCGGCGCCGGCCACGTACAGCAGCATGCGGATGCCGGCCTCGCGCACGCCGCCCTGGTCCATCAGCGTGCGCAGCGCGTCGGCGCGTTCGTCCATGAAGCGGTGGTGCTCGGGCGACACGCCCGGGTGCTTGCGCGGCGCATCCGCCTTGGCGCCCAGCCCGGCCCAGTCTTGCACCAGCGGCGAGCCGTAGATGTTCATGAACAGCTGCTCGCCGGCCGCGTCGCGCAATTCCTGCCACATGTTCAGCCCCGCCTCGATGGTGTTCGAGACCATGCGTTCCATGATGGCATAGGGGTTGTCCGGCGCCGCCGGCTGGCGGTGCTGGCGCGCCTGCTCGGCGGCCTGGGCCACCGGCGCCACCCAAGGGTTGCGGTCCGAGATCAGTTCGTACGGCAGGCGCAGCGGGTGCATGCGCTGCATCCATTCGGCCGACTGCGGCGTCACGGTCGCGCGCACCCACGGCTGCAGGAAGCTGCGATACAGGCCCAGGTTGATGTCGGAAATGCGCGCCACCGCGGCGAAGCGCCGGTCGTCTTCTTCGTTGCGCGCCACGATGGCGCGCACGTCGTCCACCTTGCGGCGCGCGAACGACAGCACATAGTCGCCGGGCGCCAGGTCGGCGTTCGGCGTGTCGGGCGTCTTGTCGGCGATTTCGGCCTGGTAGATGCCGGCGGGCAGCACGTCGATCAGGTCGATGTTGGCGGTGAATTCCTGGTGTTCTTTGCGGGCCACGCTGCCGGACACGAAAATGCCCAGGTGGCCGATGCTTTCGTGCACGGCGTAGACGATGGTCTGCCCGTGCGCCACCACTTCGGTGTCGTCCTGGTACAGGTCGGGGATCCAGCCCAGCGCCTGCGGCGGCGGGGTGATGTTGTCGCCCTTGGAACAGAACACGATGATGGGCGAGCGGATATTGCGCAGGTCGATGCGGATGCCGTCGGACGTGACCAGACCGGCCGTGGCCAGGCGGTTGCCGATGAACAGGTTGTCGACGATGTACTGGATTTCCGGCCCGTTCAGGTATACGTGGCCGCCCCACCATTTCTCGAAGCCCAGGTAGCGCGATGCTTCGGTGTCCACCTTGGAATACAGGTTGTACTGCTTGCTCCAGAGCGTGTTGGCGGGGTTCAGGTTCTCGAAATTCTGCACCAGCCAGGCGCCGTCGAAGCGGCCGTTGCCCAGGTCGCTGGCCAGCGCGGTCAGCCAGCTGCCGCCGGTCAGCCCGCCGCTGTAGCGCATGGGGTTCATGCCGCGCCAGCCGGCCCAGTACGACAGCGGCGCGCCCGCCACGATGATGGGGCCGAAGAGCTCGGGCCGCATGGCGGCCGTCATCATGATCTGCCAGCCGGCCTGGCAGTTGCCCACCACCACCGGCTTGCCTTCGGATTCGGGATGCCGCGCGATGATTTCTTCCAGGAAGCGCGCCTCGGCGCGCATCACATCCTCGACCGTCTGCGTGGCCGTCGGCTGCGGCAGGAACGACGCGAAATAGCACGGGTGGCCGGCGCGCACCGCCACGCCGATCTCGCTGGCGGGCTTGAAGCCGCCGATGCCGGGCCCGTGGCCGGCGCGCGGGTCCACCACCAGGAAGGGCCGCTTGAGCGGGTCGACCGCCACGTCGGGCGGCGGCAGGATGCGCAGCAGGCCGTAGTTGACCGGCCGGGGGAACTCGCGGCCGTCCAGGACCAGCTCGGACTTCATGCTGAGCACGTTGGGGGCGCGCTTGGCCATGTGGCTGTGGTACTGGTTGCCGCGCTGGCGCATGACGTCGGCGAACAGCACGCTGCGCTGCAGCGTGTCGACGGCATATTCGTAGGCGGCGGTCCAGGGGTTGGCGGGCAGGGCGCCAGGGGCGCTGCGGGTATCGGCGGGTGCGGCCACGGCAGACTCCGGAATGGGGCGGCGGGCCGCGCGGGCGGCCGCCGCCGGAAATCACGACAGAAGGAAAATCTCGATTCCCATTACAGCGCAATCCATGTTGCATTGCAACATCGGATGCCCGCGCGGCGGGCTACCCCGCGTCTGGCGTGGGCGGCAGGTGGCAGACCGCTTCCAGGCGATTGCCGGCCGGATCGGCGACGAAGGCGGCGTAATAGTGCGGATGGTAGGCCGCCCGCACCCCGGGCGCGCCTTGGTCGCGCCCGCCATGGCGCAGGGCGGCGCGATGGAAGGCATCGACCACATCGCGGCTGGCGGCCTTGAAACACCAGTGGCGCCGCGGGTCGGTATTGGGCGCTGCCGACAGCAAGACCGACAGGTAGGTGTGGCCGGGCGCCTCTGCGCGGCAGCGTTCGCCGTACCCCAGGCCGTCGGGGCGGTCGTAGGCCTTGGCCGCGCCCAGCGCCGCCATGACGGCGTCGTAGAAGGGGCGCGCCGCGTCCAGGTCGGGCACGGCGATCGAGACGTGGTCGAGCAGTTGCACTAGGGGCTGTCCACGCGAAAAAGGCCGCGCACCAGGCCCTAGGCCAGCGCGTCCTGGTTGAATTGCAGCCAGGTCTGCACGGCCGGGCGCCGCCACTGAGCATCGGCGTAGGTGCGCAGCGCGTCGGGCAGGCCGTCGGCCGGGTTGCCCAGGCGGCGCAGCATCAGGGCCAGTTCGGTGTCGGCAATGCACCAGGTGTCGAACAGGTTCGGCCGGCCCTCGGGCAGCAGCGCCTGCGCCACGCGCACCAGCTTCGCGGCGGCGGCCTGGGCCGCGTCGCCCAGCGGCGCGCCGGCGGCGCCATGGAACACGACCTCGGTGGGGCGTTCCTGGCGCAGCGCGGCCAGGTCGCTGCGCAGCCAGGCCTGCATCTGCCGGGCACGCGCCCGCTGGCGCAGCCCGGCAGGGTACAGGGCGGGGTAGTCCGGCGGCGCGAAGGCGTCTTCCAGGTATTCGATGATGGCGCTGGATTCGGTCAGGTGGAAATCTTCGTGGGCCAGCGCCGGTACGCGGCAGGTGGGGGCGCGGCTGGCATAGGGCTGCATGCGCTGTTCGCCCGCCTGCAGGTCCACCAGCCGCAATTCCACCGGCAGGCCCTTTTCGGCCAGGGCGATATAGGCCGCCATGGCGTAGGGGCTGAGCAGCTGCGAATCGACGTACAGCGTAAGCGGCGAGGCAAGCGGCGTGGGCAAGCGGGGGCTCCTGGTGCGACGCAAGGCGTGGGCGCGGCGGCCGGCCTGCATGGCCGACGGTGCATCCATGTTACAGCGTAACGCGGGCGTGGCGCCACGCGGCGCGGCCTGCCGGGGGGCGACGGCCGCGCGCGGCGACGGATTGTGTGGTGTCGGCGCCGCATGGGATTTTTGATATCGATAATATTGATGGCACCCATCGCAATGCATGATTCCAGGAACGATTCGTCCGGCTAGACTGACCCACCAGGAGGCTTGAGCATGAATCTGCAACGGGAAGCGACACTATCCGACGTGATCAACGCATGGGGCACGCCAACGCCGTTCGGCGTTTCGCGCTCGAGCCCCGGCGTGGCCCGGGCGGCCGGCCAAGGGCTGTTGCGCCACGTCGAGATCGACGAACTGGCCGCGCGGGTGGCCGAGCGCATCGTGGCCGTGGCCGGCACCGAGGCCGCCTGGTTTTGTCACTGCTCGGCGGCGGGCGTGACCCTGGCCGCGGCCGGGGCGCTGGCGGGCTCCGATCCCGTTGCGGTGGCGGCGTTGCCCCGCCGCGACGAAGCGGGCGTCATCGCCATCCAGGAAGAACACTGCGTGCATTACGGGCAGCCCATCGAGCAGGCGTTGCGCCTGAGCGGCGCCCATGTGCTTCGGCTGGCCGGCTCGCCGGACCAGCGCCGCGCGGCGCTGGATGCCGCGGCGCGCGCGGGCACGCTGCGCGCGGTGATGGCGGTGGATTCTTCCCTGGTCAAGCACCAGGCCGCGCTGACGCGGCCGATGCTGTCGACGCTGGCGCGCCGGCACGGCGTCGGCCTGATCGTGGACGCCGCCGCGCAAGATTGGCGCCTGAACGACCGCGACGCGCTGGCGCAGGCGGACATCACCCTGTTCAGTGCGCAGAAGTACCTGGCGGCCCCGACCTGTGGCATTCTGGCGGGCACGCAGCGGGCCGTGGACGCTGCCCGCGCGCACCTGGGCGGCATCGGGCGGGCGATGAAGCCCAGCAAGGAAGCGTTGTTCGGCCTTTGGCAGGCCCTGGACGAGCGCGATTGGGCCGGCCTGCCGGCATTGCGCCAGCGGAATCTGGCGCGTTCGCAGCGCTTTGCCCGAGCTGTGCGGGCCGACGATGCCGCGCCCGTGCGGGTGTCTGTACAGGACACCGCGGACCACGGTCCTTTCCCGCGGGTGTTGCTGCAATATGCCCCGCCGGCATCCGCCGCGCAGGTGGCCGAGCAACTGATGCGTGGATCGCCGCGCATTGCCGTGGGCCGTGGCCACCTTGACCGGAATGCGCTGACGCTGGAACTGACGCACGTCGACCCCGGCGAAGAAGCGCAGTTGCTGGCGCGGCTGCAGGCCATCCATGCGTCGCTGTAGACGCATTCCCGGAGACGTGTCATGACACTACTGGAGACGCAGGTCGCGAACTATTTTGTCGTGGTGGCGCGGCACCGCAGTTTCACGCGCGCGGCCGTGGAGCTCGCCACCAGCCAGTCCAACGTCACGGCCAAGATCCGCCACCTGGAGGCCCAGTTCGGCCATGCCCTGTTTCATCGCCACAGCCGCGGGGTCGCCCTGACCGAGCAAGGCGCCCAGCTGCTTTCGCATTGCCAGAACCTGGTGCGGGCCGCCGAGGCCGCCCAGCGCTGCGTACTGAGCGGCAATGCCGCCTTGGCGCGATTGCGCGTGGGCATGCTGCATACCGCCGCCGCCCATCCGATGCCGCAGGTCGTCGCGGATTTCGTGGCGGCCAACAAAGGCGTGCTGTTGACCGTGCGCACCGGCAGCACGGAAGAGCTGCGTACCCTGCTGAGCAACGGCGACATCGATTGCGCCTTGCTGTCCGGCGTGGGCGTCGACGCGGGCATGGTCGTCCACCTGCGCCTGAAAGAGGAACTGGGCTGGCTGGTGAAAGCGGGCAAGCTGGACCGGCGGTCGGCCATCTTGCCGCAGTTGACCGGCATGCCGATTTTTTCCGTCAAGCGCGGCGACCTGTACGAGGCGTCGGTGCGCCAGCTATTCCAGGATGGCGGGGAAACCGCCGACATGCCGCTGTTCATGGAGCTGGGCTCGCGCGAAATCCTGCGCGCGGTGCTGCTCACCGGCCAGGGGTATGCGTTCGTGTCGCGCGGCCTGTTCGCGCGCGAGATCGAGCAGGGGCGGTTCGATTTCCATGCCATCGCGGCCCCGTTGCCCCGTCTTTTTCCCGCGCTGGTCAGCCGGCGGGGCGCGGACAGGAACGAGGTGCTGACGGCCTTTGTCCGCCATTGCGTGCGAGCCGTGGCGCCCTGAGCGGGCGCCGGCCACGCGGCACGCCGGCATCAACCAGGGCGATGGCTGCCATCATGGCGGCGTGCGCTGGCGCGCCGCACGGCTCGTAGACTCTCTTCCCATCATCGCCCAACCCGTCCATGGGACATCTGCCGAGACTGGAATGAGACTAGCCATGAATATCCTGTTGTTCCGAATTTTTCGCTGCATGGCCGGCGGCCTGCTGTCGGCCGCAGTGGCGGGCGGCGCGGCGGCGGCCGGCTACCCCGCGCAGCCCATCAAGCTGGTGGTGCCGTTCGCGGCCGGCAGCGCGGCCGATATCGTCTGCCGCATCCTGGGCGAAAAGCTGACCGGCGCATTGGGCCAACCCGTCGTGGTCCATAACAAGCCCGGCGCCAGCGGCATCATCGGCACGCGCGAAGTGGCCTCGTCCGCCCCCGACGGCTACACGGTGGGCTATGCCAATGTGGTGACGCTGGCCATCAACCAGTCGCTCTACCCGTCGCTGCCCTACGACGCCCGCAGGCAGCTGGTGTCGGTCGCGCTGATCGGCAAGGTGCAAAGCGCGCTGGTGGTGCGCAATGGGCTGCCCGTGAAAAGCGTGGCGGACCTGGTGGCGTACGCGAAGCAGCACCCCGGCCAACTGAGCGTGGGGTCGGCCGGCAATGGCAGCACCGGGCATCTCAGCGCCGAATGGTTCGGTTCCCTGGCGCAGGTATCGATTGTGCATATTCCGTACAAGAGCGCCCAGCAGGCCACGCAAGACTTGATCGGCGGGCGCATCGACATGCTGTTCGACAACTTGACGTCGGTGGCCCCGCACATCGCGGCCGGATCGGTACGCGCGCTGGCGGTGACGGGCGATGTCAGGGCGCCTTCCTTGCCCGACCTGCCCACGGTGGCCGACACCGTGGCCGGATTCAAGACCGAGGCCTGGGCGGGCCTGGTCGTTCCCGCGGGCACGCCCGCCGCCGTCGTCGAGCGGCTGAACACCGCCGTCAATGCCATTCTTGCCAGCCCCTCCGTGCGCGATCAACTGGCGACGCTTGCCTTCGAGGCCGCCACGGAGCCCCCGCAGGCCTTGTTCGAGCTCGCCGAACGCGAGCAACGCCTGTGGGCCGAGGTGATCCGGGTCTCTGGCGCCACGTCGAACTGATGCGGGATGAGGCCGTCATGGACCACTACGACATCATCCTGCGCAACGGCACGGTCATCGACGGCAGCGGCGCGCCGCGCGTGACCGAAGACGTCGCCATCCAGGGGGCGTGCATCGCCGCCATGGGCGACCTGGGCGGCGCGCGGGCCACCCTGGACATGGACGTCGGCGGCCGTGTGGTGGCCCCCGGCTTCATCGACGCGCATACCCACGACGATCGGTACCTGCTGTCCGCCCCGGGCATGCCCGCCAAGTTGAGCCAGGGCGTGACCACGGTGATCACCGGCAACTGCGGCCTCAGCCTGGCACCGTGGATCCCGGCCCGTTCGCAGCCCGTGCCGCCGCCCCTGGATTTGCTGGGCGGGCCCGACGACTTCGTGTACAGCGATTTCCATGGCTACCTGGCGGCCCTGGAGGCCACGCCCGCCGCCCTGAACGCGGCCTGCCTGGTGGGGCACAGCACGTTGCGCGCGGCCACCCTGGATACGCTGGCGCGGGCGGCCACGGACCGCGAGATCGGCCTGATGCAGGACGGGGTGCGGCAAGCGCTGGCCAGTGGCGCCATCGGGTTTTCCACCGGCTTGAACTACCCCCCGGCGGTTTGTGCCGGCCGCGACGAACTGCAGGCCCTGGTCCAGCCATTGCGCGAGCTGGGCGGCATCTATGCCAGCCACATCCGCGACGAGGGCGAGCACGTGATCCCCGCCTTGGACGAAGCCTGCGCGGTGGGGGCGGCCGGTTGCGCGCCGCTGGTGGTGTCGCATCACAAATTGTCGGGCCGGCGCAATCATGGCCGGTCGGTCGAGACCTTGCGCTATCTGGCCCAGGCGGCGCGGCGCCAACTCGTGGCGCTGGACTGCTATCCCTATAACGCCGGTTCGTCGATGCTGCGCATGAGCAATGTGCAGCGCGCCAGCCGCGTGCTGATTACCCGGTCCGCGCCGCATCCCGAGTTCGCCGGCCAGGACCTGGACCGCATCGCGCAACAGCTTGGGGTGTCCATCGAGCAGGCGGTGGACGCGCTGCAGCCGGCCGGCGCCATTTATTTCATGATGGACGAGCGGGACGTGCAGCGCATCCTGGCGTTTCCGCACACGATGATCGGCTCGGATGGCCTGCCGCACGACGTTGCCCCGCATCCTCGCCTGTGGGGGGCGTTTCCGCGCGTGCTGGGCCATTATTGCCGCGAGCTGGGGCTGTTTTCGCTCGAGACCGCGGTATACAAGATGACCGGGCTGACGGCGCAGACCTTCGGTTTGCCCGGCCGCGGGCTGCTGGCGCCCGGCATGCATGCCGACATTACCGTCTTCGATCCCGACCATGTCGCCGATCGGGCCGACTGGCTGGCCCCCACCCGCCCCAGCGCCGGCATCGACCTGGTGATCGTCAACGGCATCCTGGCCTGGCGCGACGGCGGCGCCACCGGCGCGCGCGCCGGCAGGGTGATCCGCCGCGCCGAGTGACAGGGGCCGGGCGTGTTCAGTCGACGATGAACAGGCGCGCGCCCGCGGACGTGGACGAGCGGTGCGCCTCGGCCTGGTCGGCCACCTGGTAGCTCATGCCGGGGGTCAGCACGAAGTGGCGGCCGTCTTCGAGCTCGGTGTGCAGTTCGCCTTCCAGGCACAGCAGGATATGGCCCTTGCTGCACCAGTGGTCGGCCAGGTAGCCGGGCGTGTATTCGACCATGCGCACGCGGATGTCGCCGAACTGGCGGGTGCGCCAGTAGGCCTTGCCGGTGTCGCCCGGGTGCTCGGTGGGTTCGATGGTTTGCCAGTCGGTAGTGCCGAAGGGGATGTCGTGCATGTTCATGGCGGGGTCTCGGTAGATTGCGGGGCGGCGGCCAGCGCGTCGGGAACGCGCACCAGCAGGTCGGTGGGGCCGATGTCGATACCGGCCTGGTTAAGCAGGGTGGTGGCCTGCCCGCGATGATGGGTCTGGTGGTTGAAGAAATGCAGCACCACGCTGCCGAAGTGGCGTTGCGATGCGATGCCGCGCGAACTGGTGTAGGCCAGGATGTGGTCCAGGTCGGGCGGGGCGACCTGCCCGGCCCAGCCGATGATGGCGGCATCCAGCTCGCGGCGCAGCGCGGCCAGGCCGGGCAGGTCTGGGCGCAGCGGGGCATCCAGCGCGGTCGGCAGGGGCAGCGCGCGCACCGGGTCCAGCGCCCGGTAGCCGGCGGGGTGGTCGGCAAAGCGCTTGAGCCACAGGATGTCGGCCACGGCGATATGGTTCAGCGTGCCCAGCAGCGAGCCGAAGAACGCGCCGCGCGGGGCGGCCGCGTCGGCGGCGGGCAGGCTGGCGGCCTGGTAGAGGCGCTGGTTCATCCAGGCGTTGTAGTCGGCCAGCAGGCGAAGGTCGGCAACGGTGGGCATGGCGGGGAACCGGCGCTAGGCGACCAGTTTCTTTTGCCAGAACATGGCCTGGCCGGTATCGCCCGCCAGTTCGTAGCCCTGGTAGCCGATCTGGCGATACAGCGCCTTGGCCGGTTCGTTGCCCTGCAGGACTTCCAGCGTGATCTTGCAACAGCCCCGGCGCGCGGCCACGTCGTCCAGCGCTGCCAGCAGGCGCCGGGCGATGCCCTGGCCGCGGAAGCGCTCGGACACCATCAGGTCGTGCAGGTTCAGCAGCGGCTTGCAGGCGAAGGTGGAAAACCCCTCGAAGTAGATGGCCAGGCCCGCCGGCGTGCCGTCGTGTAGCGCCACCAGCGCGCCCGCCGTGGGGCGGCGCGCCAGCTCGGCGGCCAGGTTGGCGCGCGCGTAGTCGGACAGCGGCTGGTTGCCGCCCATGGGGCCGCGGGCGTATTCGTCCAGCAGCGCCACGACCATGTCGCCGTGGGCGGGGTTGTTGAAGTCGGCGTCGAGGATGTCCAGCACGATGGTGTCCCGTTCTTGGCGGCCGCGCGGGCCGCCGGATGATTGGCGAATGGGATATTATGCCGCGCCGCGCAGGGGCGCCTGTGGGTAAACTTTCGCCACGCGTCCCAGGAGAACCCCATGAACCGTCCATCCGTCCCGGCGCCGCACCTGGCCTTGCCGGGCGGGGCCGGCCTGGCGGGCTTGAAAGCCTGCCTGCCCGTCATGATCGGATATTTCCCGGTGGCGGTCGCCTTCGGCATCGCCGGCCTGGCCACGGGCCTGTCGCCGCTGCAGGTGGTGCTGATCTCGGTGCTGGTGTATGCCGGCGCCAGCCAGTTCCTGCTGCTGGCGTCGATCAAGGCCGGCACGCCCTGGCTGTGGGTGGTGGCGCTGTGCTCGCTGCTCAATGCCCGCCACCTGTTGTACGGGCCGCTGCTGTCGCGCTTCCTGCCCGAGCCGTTGTGCGCGCGCCTGAAGATCGCCTTCCTGCTGACCGACGAAGTCTTCGCCACGGCGTTCAATCGCATCCAGCACGTCGCGCCGGCGCACCGCAATCGCTGGATGACCCTGCTGGGCCTGGGCGCCTGGCTGACCTGGATCGCTGGCACCGCGGTGGGCGTCTACGCGGGCGACGGCCTGGAACGCCACTTCCCCGTGCTGTCCCAGGTGATGCGGTTCGCGCTGCCGGCCCTGTTCCTGGCACTGGTGTGCCAAAGCGCCACGCGCGCGCTGCGCTGGCCGCTGGTGGCGGCGCTGGGCGTGGGCGCCGCGTTCGCGGCCTCTGGCCACACGACGCTGGCGATCCTGGCCGGCGCGGTGGCCGGCTGCGTCTGCCATCGGCCCCGGAGGGCGCCATGACCGGCGGCGGCCTGGAGTTCTGGGGCGCCGTGATCGCCATGGCGGTGATCACCTACCTGACGCGCGCGCTGCCGTTCTTGCTGTCGGCCCGCAGCCGGCTGCTGCGGCGCCTGGCCGAGGGCTCGTCGCTGGCGGCCCTGGGCCCCGCGCTGCTGGCCGGCATTGCCGCGGCGGTCATCGTGCCCGATGTGGTGGCCCTGCAGGGAATGGCCCAGCTGCTGCCCTATGCCGGCGGCCTGGTGGCCACCGCGCTGGCCGCGCGCCGCCTGGGCAATGCCGGGGTGGCGGTGATCGCGGGGGTGGTGGTGTACGGCGTGTTGCTGATGCTGGCGGGCTACACCACCTGAGCCACCGCGCCAGGCGTGGCCTGGCAGGGCGGCCGGGCCGCGCCCGGCACCTGCCGACGGCGCGGCCCCGGGGCGGTCAGCCCGCGATGGCCACGCCTAGCCAGAACAGCCCGGCCGCCAGCAGCATGGCGGCGGGCAGGGTCAGCACCCAGGCCAGCAGGATGGTGCGGACGGTGCCGCGGTGCAGGCCGCTTTTGTTGGCGATCATGGTGCCGGCCACGCCGGACGACAGCACGTGCGTGGTGGACACCGGCAGGCTGAACACATTGGCCATGCCGATGGCGGCCACGGCGGTCAGCTGCGCCGCCATGCCCTGCGCGTAGGTCATGCCCTGCTTGCCGATTTTCTCGCCTACGGTCAGCACCACACGGCGCCAGCCCACCATGGTGCCGATGCCCAGCGCCAGCGCCACCGCCACGATCACCCACAGCGGCGCGTATTCGGTGGTGGCGGTCAGGTCGGCGCGCAGCCGGTTCAGGTCGGCGCGGTCGCGCTCTTGCAGGCCGTCCAGGCTGGCCACTTTCTTGGCGGTGTCGTCCAGGCACAGCAGGTAGCGGCGGATGTCGACGCGTTGCGCGGGCGGCAGTTCGGCATAGTGCGTGACGCCGCGCAGGTCTTGCAGCAGGGCGTCGATGGTGGCCAGCGTCAGCTGCGGGTGGCAGCGGAATTGCTCGGGCAGGTCGCTGCTGTCGTTGCGGCTCTTGGACAGCGCCAGGTAGTCGTCCAGCAGGGGCTGGTTGCGGTGGTAGAACGCGGCCAGGTGGGTGGCCGCGTCGCGTGTGCGATCGATCTGGTAGGTGGTGCTGCTTTCATTCAGCACGAACTGGGCGGGCACGATGCCGATCAGCACCAGCATGATCAGGCCGATGCCTTTCTGCCCATCGTTCGAGCCGTGCACGAAGCTCACGCCCATGGCCGACAGCACCAGCACCAGGCGGTTCCAGAAGGGCGGATGCTTCTTGGAATCGACCTCGCGGCGCTGTTCCGGCGTCTTGTGCATCTTGGACACCGGCCACCAGCGCTTGAACAGCAGCAGCAGGCAGCCGGCCGCCACGCAGCCGGCCACCGGCGAGATCACCAGCGACAGGCCGATGTCGATGGCCTTGCCCCAGTTGACGCCGTCGCCCAGCGGCAGGTCGGTCAGCAGCGCATTGGCCAGCCCCACTCCCAGGATGGAGCCGATCAGCGTGTGCGAGCTGGATGCCGGGATGCCGAAGTACCAGGTGCCCAGGTTCCAGGCGATGGCGGCGGTCAGCATGGCGAACACCATGGCCAGGCCGCGGCCGGTGTCGACGTTGATCAGCAGTTCCACCGGCAGCAGGTGCACGATGGCATAGGCCACGCCCACCCCGCCCAGCAGCACGCCCAGGAAATTGAACAGGCCCGACAGCATCACCGCCAGGTGCGGCGGCATAGCCTTGGTGTAGATGACCGTGGCGACCGCATTGGCCGTATCGTGGAAACCGTTGATGAATTCGAAGGCCAGCACGAAGGCCAGGGCCAGGACCAGACTGACGCCGATCCAGAAGTCCAGGCCGGAGAAGAGAGGGAACATGGGAAGGGGAGAGGGGAAGGGAAAGGCGGTGGGCGATGAGCGTAGGCCAGATTATTGCAGATTTGTGACGCCGGCCGGGTCGCTGGGCCGGCGCAAGCCACGGCTTTCCATAATGCGATAGCATCGGATTTTTCCCTTCCGGTCATCGCCATGCCTGCTTCCATGCCGCCCGTCGCCCGCCGCCACCCCGACGACCTGATCGTGGGCCTGGTATCCGTTTCCGACCGCGCCTCCTCCGGCGTCTACCAGGACCAGGGGCTGCCGGCGCTGCGCGACTGGCTGGGCACGGCGCTGTCGTCGTCGTGGCAGGCGGTCGAGCGCCTGGTGCCCGACGAGGCCTCGGCGATCTCGGCCGCACTGGTCGACCTGGTGGACACCTGCGGCTGCGACCTGGTGCTGACCACCGGCGGCACCGGCCCGGCCCGCCGCGACGTCACGCCCGAAGCCACGCTGGCGGTGGCCACCAAGGAAATGCCCGGCTTCGGCGAGCAGATGCGCCAGGTCAGCCTGAAGTTCGTGCCCACCGCGATCCTGTCGCGGCAGGTGGCGGTGATCCGCGAAACCGCCGACCGCGCGGCGCTGATCATCAACCTGCCGGGCCAGCCCAAGGCTATCCGGGAAACCCTGGAAGGGCTGCGCGACGACGCGGGCGCGGTGGTGGTGCAGGGCGTGTTCGCCGCCGTGCCGTATTGCATCGACCTGATCGGCGGCCCCTACGCCGAGACCCACGACGCCGTGGTCAAGGCGTTCCGCCCCAAGTCGGCGGTGCGCAAGCCCGCGGCCTGACGGCGCGGTGCGTTATAGTTGCCCGGGTCTCCGAGTCATTTCCAGGAAACCCATTCATGAATCTGCGTCTCGTCGCGCTGCTGGCGCTGGCCGGCGTGCTGGCCGGCTGCGCCAGCGTGAAAGACATCCGCGAACGCGATCCGGTGTTCTTCGGGTCCACCGCCCGCACCGCCGAGCAATACACCACCTGCGTCGACACCGCCTGGCAGGGCATCGGCACCCAGGCCGAACGGCACCCGGTGCGCAACGGCTATGAACTGATCGTGCAGGGCTCGATGGGCGTCGATGCGGTGCTGACCGCCACCACCTGGAAGGGCAAGACCGACGTGCGCCTGTCCACCCGCATCGCGCGCTACAGCACGGCGCTGGCCGAGGCCGCCAACCTGTGCCTGTAAGCCGCCGCCATCGTCCGGGCCTGGCCCGGCTGGCGCTGCTGGCCGCAGCCTGCTGCACCGCCGTGGCGGCCCAGGCGCAGGGCTATATCAGCCGCAAGCTCGACGTGCCCGTGCCGGGCGGCGTGGCGGTGGTGCCCCTGGGAACGGGCCAGCAGGCGCCGCAGGCCAGCTACGACGGCCGCCGCGTCATGGTGATCCGCGACAGCGACGGGCAATGGATCGCGCTGGTGGGCATTCCCTTGGGCACCGCGTCCGGGCGCCAGGCGCTGCAGGTGCAGGGCGGCCCGGCCGCCACCTTTCAGGTGGGCGCCAAGGAATACGCCGCCCAGCACATCAAGCTGAAGAGCCGCCGGCAGGTCACGCCCAACCCCGACGACCTCAAGCGCATCGAGCGCGAGCTCGACCTGCAGCTGACGGCGTACCGCACCTACCGCGACGGCGTGGTGCCCAGCAACGTCATGCTCGACCGCCCCGTCGACGGCCGGTTGTCCAGCCCGTTCGGGCTGCGGCGCTTTTTCAACGGCCAGGAACGCAATCCGCATTCCGGCCTGGATTTCGCCGTGCCGGCCGGCACGCCGGTGAAGGCGCCGGCGGCGGGCCGCGTGGTGCTGGTGGGCAACTATTTCTTCAACGGCAATACCGTGTTCGTCGACCATGGGCAGGGCTTCATCAGCATGTTCTGCCATCTGTCGGCCATCGACGTGAAGGTGGGCGACGAGGTCGCGCGCGGCGCCGTGGTGGGCAAGGTGGGAGCCACCGGCCGGGCCACGGGGCCGCACTTGCACTGGAATGTCAGCTTGAACGATGTGCGGGTGGATCCCGCCATTTTCATCGGGGCGGCGCAGCCGTAGCGCCGGAAGGGCACCTCAGGCGGGCGCCGTGGCGCGCAGGTAGCGGCGCTGGGCGAATTGCAGGTCGTGCACGGCTGCCTGGTGCAGGCGCTGTTGCTCGTCCAGGCAGTTGTCGTACTTGATGCAGGCCTGGGCGTGGCTCAGGCCGGTGGCGCGCAGGCTATGGATGAATGCCGGGCGCGATTGGCGCAGCAGCCGCAGGCCTTCCTCGCCTTGTTCGACCACGCGTTGCGCCTGGGCCACGCGCTGGGCGGCGGCCTGCGGCGATTCGAGTGTATCCGGTGCCATGACAGGCGGCCCGCGCGGCCGCGCCGCGTTCAGCGGCGGCGCTGCGGGGGGCGCGACATGGTGGGCGCGCGTTCGTCTTTGTGGCGGAAGTTGATGCGGCCCTTGGTCAGGTCGTACGGCGACATTTCCAGGGTGACGCGGTCGCCCGCCAGGATGCGGATGCGGTGCTTGCGGATGCGGCCCGAGGCGTAGGCGCCGACTTCGATGCCGTTGTCCAGGGTGACGCGGTAGCGGCTGTCGGGCAGCACTTCGTCGACGATGCCGTCCAGTTCGATAAGTTCTTCTTTTGCCATAGGTATTGACTCTCCTTCGTCGGTGCGCGCGCACGCCGGTTGTGGCGCACGTGCCGCCCGCGGGCGGCATGCGCGGGACCCAAGCGGACTTGGGCCAGCGGTGGAACGTAAAACGTCCCGGCTGGTACGGGTACGGGCCGGGGATGTCCTGGATCCGGGGCGGGTACTCGCCGCTGGGGCGATGTGCGCGCGGGGCGCGGCTTGGTCGCGATAGCGCACCAAGCGCGCCACCGGAAGAAGCGGGGTAGAACGTGCCGTGTTTGATAGAGCCAGGCTATGCACGGAACAACTCAACATATTACCCCAATCGTGCCGATTTGACCAGGGTTTTCCCGGACTTGGCCGATTTTGGCCGCCGGGGTGTCGATTTCGGCCGCCGCCGCGCGTCGTGTAGACAGGAAGCCGGTTCCGGCGGCCAACATTCAAGGAGAAACATCATGCGCGTCATGGTAATCGTGAAGGCGACTCAGGACAGCGAAGAGGGCGTCATGCCTTCGGCCGAGCTGCTGCAGGCCATGGGGCAGTTCAACGAGGAACTGCTCAAGGCCGGCATCATGCTGCATGGCGACGGGTTGCGCCCGTCATCCCAGGGCAAGCGGGTGGCGTTCGACGGCGCCAGCCGCCACGTCACCGACGGCCCGTTCGCCGAGACGCGCGAGCTGGTGGCCGGCTTCTGGGTGTGGCAGGTGAAAGACATGGACGAGGCGGTGCAGTGGGTCAAGCGCTGTCCCAACCCGATGCCCGGCCCCAGCGACATCGAGATCCGGCCGTTGTACGAGGCGTCGGACTTCGCCTGACGCCTGCCCGGGGCGGCGCCTGGCCGGCGATGGCCGCCGGCGGTCAGGCCTGTTCCGGCCCCGCGTGGGGATATTGCGGCAAATCGTCGGTGATGTCGTGCCACGGCGCTTTGTTGGCCACGTGCACGTGGTAGCCCGCCTTGATGCCAGGGTTGTCGTCCAGCGCGCCCAGGGGCAGGCCGTAGGTGTCGGGCGCCTGGTCGAAGCGCGATAGCAGCGGGGTGCCGCAGGCGCTGCAGAACCCCCGGTAGTTGCCGGGCGACGAGCTGTACCAGGTGACGTGGTTCTCGCCGCGTGTCCAGGCGAAATCCCTGGCCTGGACGGTGGCGCGCGTGCGGAAGGCCGCGCCGTGGGCTTTGCGGCACATCGCGCAGTGGCAATTCAAGGCCTGGGTGAGGGGGCCCGATACCTCGTAGGCCACTCGGCTGCACAGGCAGGAACCTCTCAGCATGTCGCGCTCCGGGGGTCAGCGAAAACCCCAATATATACCGGCGCGCGGCCCGGCCGGATTGTGACCGTTTCGTGGCAGGACATCCGTTCGCCGCCCGCCGCCGCCCGTCCGGCGGCGGCCGCCGGTCATCACCTTGTCACCCCCCTTCCACAGAATGCCGGTCATGGTTCGACAAGGGGATCCCACATGACCTATGCGATCGAGGTGCGCGGCCTCAGCAAGTCCTTCCGCGCCGGCGTCAAGGCGCTGGACGATGTCAGCCTGGCGGTGGCGCCGGGCGAGATGGTGGCGCTGCTGGGCGCTTCGGGCTCGGGCAAGTCGACGCTGCTGCGCCATCTGGCGGGCTTCGTGGCGGCCGACCCGGGCAGCAGCAGTGTCACGGTCAACGGCCATGCCATCCAGCGCGACGGGCGCATCAGCCCCCGCGTGCGCGCCGCGCGCGCCGGCATCGGCTTCGTGTTCCAGCAATTCAACCTGGTGGGCCGGCTGCCGGTGATCACCAACGTGCTGACCGGCATGCTGCCGCGCGTGCCGCTGTGGCGCAGCCTGCTGCGTTATTTCCGCCGCGCGGAAGTGCAGGTCGGCCTGGATGCGCTGGCCCAGGTTGGTATAGACGACTATGCATTTCAGCGCGCCTCGACTCTGTCGGGCGGCCAGCAGCAGCGCGCCGCTATTGCCCGCACGCTGGTGCAGAACGCCCGCGTGATCCTGGCCGACGAGCCGATCGCCTCGCTGGACCCCGAATCGTCGCGTCGCGTGATGGATACGCTGGCCCACATCAACCGCAGCCGCAAGGTGGCCGTGGTGGTGTCCCTGCACCAGGTCGACGTGGCGCTGCGCTACTGCGCGCGCGTGGTGGCCCTGCGCCACGGCCAGGTGGTGTACGACGGCCCGGCCGCGGACCTGACCGAAACCATGCTGCGCGCCCTGTACGGCGCCGACGTCGCCGAACTGCTGCCGCAGGGCGACGAGCGCCCGGTGCAGCCCCCGACCCTGATCGCGCCGCGGCCGCTGGCCGCCGCGGCCTGAACCCTGCCGCTTCCCTCACGGAGTCATCCACTCATGCTACGCAGAACCTTTTGCGCCCTGGCCGTTGCCACGGCCCTGTCCACCGTCGCCCAGGCGCAGGACGCCAAGCCGTTGAATTTCGGCATCATCTCGACGGAATCCTCCACCAACCTGAAACAGGCCTGGCAGCCGCTGATCGACGACCTGAGCAAGGCCGTGGGCGTGCCGGTCAAGCCGTTCTTCGCGTCGGACTACGCCGGCATCATCGAAGGCATGCGCTTCGACAAGGTGCAGCTGGGCTGGTTCGGCAACAAGTCGGCCATGGAAGCGGTCGACCGCGCCAAGGGCGAAGTGTTCGCCTCGGTGATCGACAAGGACGGCAACCCCGGCTACTGGTCGGTGCTGCTGGTCAACAAGGACAGCAACCTGAAGACGCTGGACGACGTGCTGAAGAACGGCAAGCAGCTGAGCTACGGCGCGGGCGACCCCAACTCGACCTCGGGCACCCTGGTGCCGGGCTACTTCCTGTGGGGCGCGCATCGCATCGAGCCGAAGACGTTCTTCAAGACGGTGCGCGCCGCCAACCATGAAAGCAACCTGCTGTCGGTCATCAACAAGCAGGTCGACGTGGCCATCAACAACACCGAGATGCTGGAACGCTATCGCGTGAACACCGGCAAGGACGCCACCGAGTCGGTGCGCATCCTGTGGAAGTCGCCGCTGATCCCGGCCGACCCGATGGTGGTGCGCAGCGACGTGCCGGCCGACGTGAAGCAGCGCATCAAGGACTTCTTCGTCAACTATGGCAAGGGCCCCGACGCCGAGCGCCAGCAGAAAGTGCTGGCCGGCCTGACCTACAAGGGCTTCCGCGATTCCAGCAACGCGCAGCTGGTGCCGATCCGCCAGATGGAACTGGCCAAGACCAAGATCCACGTGGAAACCGACACCACGCTGAGCGCCGCCGACAAGAAGGCGAAGCTGGCCGAGCTGGACCGCCAACTGGCCGAGCTCGACAAGCTGGCCGCCAAGCCGCAGTAAGCCTTGCGGCGCCGGCTTCCCACCGCGGAAGCCGGCGCGCCTTTCTTTGCCCCTGCACGGATTCTTTCTCTTATGAGCGCTGTTCTTCCGCCTGCCCGCCATCCCGCCGCGGCACGATCTTCCCTGCCGGGCCTGATGGTCTGGGCCGTGGTGCTGGCGCTGCTGATGCTGTCGTGGCGCGGCGCCGACATGCGGCCGCTGGACCTGGTGACCGAGTCGGGCAACATGGCGGCCTACGCGGCCGACTTCTTCCCGCCGAATTTCCGCGACTGGCGCATGTACCTGGACGAGATGCTGGTGACGGTGCAGATCGCCATCTGGGGCACTTTCCTGGCGATCGCGCTGGCGGTGCCGTTCGGGCTGCTGTGCTCGGCCAACATCGTGCCGGCGTGGGTGTACCAGCCGATGCGGCGCCTGATGGATGCCTGCCGGGCCATCAACGAGATGGTGTTCGCCATGCTGTTTATCGTGGCGGTGGGCCTGGGTCCGTTCGCCGGCGTGCTGGCGCTGTGGGTGCACACGACCGGCGTGCTGGCCAAGCTGTTCTCTGAAGCGGTCGAGGCGATCGACCCGCGGCCGGTGGAAGGGGTGCGGGCCACCGGTGCGAACGCGGTCGAGGAAGTGGTCTACGGGGTGATCCCGCAGGTGCTGCCGCTGTGGATCTCGTTTTCGCTGTACCGGTTCGAGTCCAATGTGCGGTCGGCCTCGGTGGTGGGCATCGTCGGGGCTGGCGGGATCGGCACGGTGCTGTGGGAAATCATCCGCAGTTTCCAGTATGCCGAGACCTGCGCGGTGATGATCATCATCGTGGCCTTCGTGGTGGTGATCGACCTGCTGTCGGCGCGGATCCGGCGGGCGCTGATCTAGCCGGCAGGGCCGGACGCCGCCCGGGCGTCCGGCGCCGGGCGCGCTAGGCGCCCGCGGGCACGCAGCGCTGCTGCTGGGTGCCCAGGCCGTCGATGCCCAGGCGCATCTCGTCGCCGGGCTTCAGGTAGCGCGGGGGCTTCAACCCCAGGCCCACGCCGGCCGGCGTGCCGGTCGAGATGATGTCGCCGGGCTGCAGCGTCATGAAGCGCGAGATGTACGAGATCAGGTGGGCGACGCCGAACACCAGGTTCTGCGTGTTGCCGTCCTGGAAGCGCTTGCCGTTGACCTCGAGCCACAGCGACAGGCGGCCCGGGTCGGGGATGTCGTCGGGGGTGACCAGCCAGGGGCCGAGCGGCGCGAAGGTGTCGTGCCCTTTGCCCTTGTCCCACTGGCCTTGCCGTTCGAGCTGGAATTCCCGTTCCGAGACGTCGTTGACGATGCAATAGCCGGCCAGGTGCTGCAAGGCCGTGGCTTCGTCGACATACTTGGCGCGCCGGCCGATCACCAGGCCCAGCTCGACTTCCCAGTCGGTTTTTTGCGAGTCGCGCGGGATTTCCACGTTGTCGTGCGGCCCGCAGATGCTCGACGCGGGTTTCATGAACAGGACGGGCTCGCTGGGCACGGGGACGCCCGATTCGCGCGCGTGGTCGGAATAGTTCAGTCCCACGCAGACGATCTTGCCGACCCGGCCCACCGGTGGCCCCAGGCGCTGCCCGGGCGGCGCCTTGGGCAGCGCCTGGATATCGAGCGACGCCAGTTGCTGCCAGGCTTCCGAGCCCAGCGTCGCGGCGTCGATATCCGGCAGGTGGGCGTCCAGCGCGCGGATGGCGCCGTCGGCGTCCAGCACGCCCGGTTTTTCGCGGCCCGGTTCGCCGTATCTGACAAATTTCATGTCGGGTTCCTTGTCGGCCGGCTCAGGCCGTTTCTTCCAGGATGGGCATGGGGGCGTTGCGCGCGGGGATGCCCTCGCGGCGGCTCCAGCCCGTGTCGGGGTGCAGTTCGATGAATTCCGGCGCCAGCTTGCGGATGCCGGGAATCTTCACCCACAGGCGCAGCATGTGCCGCTTCTTTTCCGGCTGGTCGTGATCCTGGTATTGCGTGCGCGAGTGCAGCACCAGGTAGTTGTTGCAGAACTGCATGTCGCCCGGTTCCAGCATCATCGAATAGACCAGGTCTTCGCGGCGCGACAGGGCTTCCATGTAGTCCAGCACTTCGAGCTCTTCATCGCTGAAGGGCGTCTGCAGCTTCTGCTGGGCCGTCTCCATCGACTTGCGCACATAACGGATGCTGAGGTCGCCATCCATGCAGCTGTATGCCGGCACGAAATCGCTGATGGGCGCCTGGTATTCGGTCTCTTCGCCGCGGCGGTCGTACAGGAACCCGCGGTGCAGCAAGTCCAGGTACTGGGGTTTTTCCTGCAGCAGCACGTTGTACATCGAGATGCCGCTGACGACCGAGCTCAGGCCGCCCTCGCGCGCCTTGTTCAGGCAGAACAGGCCGACCACGTCGGACGGGTCGCAGTGAAAGGGCAGGTGCGCCTGGGTCTGGTAGCCGCGCACGTTCAGTGCGTTGTAGTCGCGCCCCTGGTCGCGCACGTGGCCCAGGCGGTCGCCGTCGGCATTCTGCGACACGCACTTGCCCATCAGGGTGCCCATGCCCCAGAAGAACATCTCGATTTCCTCGCGCGAATACTTGTCGGCGGGGAAGCCGCGCAGCATGCCGAAGCCGCGCCGGCCCAGGTCATGGTGGATGAATGTCTGCAGGAACTCGGCGAAGGCGGGCGCCTCGACGTCGTGCCGGGTGACGGTGTCCAGGGCGCGGCCGCGGCTGACCAGCCTGGCGATGGCGCTGTCGATCTCGCGCAGGTGGGTGGCCGACAGGTGCCGGATCCAGTCGTCCGAACGGAAGGTGGCGGCGGTCCAGGCGCTTTCGTCGTGGACGGGCGCGAGTCGCCGCGGGCGCAGCGCCGCTTGGCGTACGGCGGGCGAGCGCAGCGGGCTGGGCGGTTGGATGGAACTCATGGCGGGTCTCCTTGGCGGCATTGGGGCCGCGCGGCTAGTTGATGGTGGCGCCGGACAGCTTGACGATGCTGTCCCACTTCTTGCGCTCGGACTGGATGTAGGCGGCGAACTCGTCGGGCGTAGATGCATAGACCGAGATGTCGCTTTCCGCCAGCCGGGCCTGCATCGCCGGGTCTTTCAGGGCGCCGACCGCGGCCCGGTTCAGCGTGTCGACGACGGCGCGCGGCGTGCCGGCCGGCGCCAGGATGCCCAGCCAGGACACGACGTCGAATCCCTGCACGCCGCTTTCGGCCAGCGTGGGAATGTCGGGCGCCGTCGTGGACCGCTGGGTGCTGGTGACGCCCAGCGCGACCAGCTTGCCGGCCTTGATGTGCGGCAACGCCGAGGGCAGGTCCGGCATGCCCATTTGCACTTCGCCGCCCAGCAGCGCCGAAATCATCGGCCCGCTGCCCCGGTACGGCACGTGCGTGATCTGGCTCTGGATGGTTTGCTGCAGCAGTTCCATGGCCAGGTGGGGCGTGCTGCCGTTGCCGGCCGAACCGTAATTGAATTTGCCGGGGTGCTGCTTGATCTGCTGCAGCAGATCGGCCAGCGTGCGGGCCTGCACGCCGGGGTTCACCACCAGCACGAACTGCGCGCCCGTGGTCAGCGAGATCGGCGCGAAGGCCCGGTCCGGGTCGTAGGGCAGCGACTGGTACAGGCTGGGCGTGACCGCCAGGGTGCCGATGGTGCCCATCAGCAGCGAATAGCCGTCCGGCGCCGACTTGGCGACGTAGTCGGATCCGATCGAGCCGCCCGCGCCGGGGCGGTTCTCGATGATGACGGGCTGCCCCAGCGCCTGGCCCATCTTCTCGCCCAGCATGCGGGCGACCATGTCGGTCGAGCCGCCCGGGGCCAGGGGCACCACCAGCTTGATCGGCTTGTCCGGGAAACCGCCGGCCGCGGCGGACGCGCACAGCCACAGCGCGCCCAATGCGAGCCATCTTGAATACTTCATGCCTTCCTCTCCTTGGTTTGATGATGTGGCGGGCGCATCGCCGCTTCTGGGGCGGCGTCTGCAGCCCCGCGTCAGCCCGACAGCAGGCCTTCCCGGTTCGACAGGTGCAGGCGCAGGCTGCGGCGGATGTGCGTCCGGATGGCGGACGTGATGGCGGCGCCGTCGCCGCGCGCGAAGGCTTCGACGATGGCGCCGTTTTCTTCCAGGACCTCGGCGCTGCGCCGGGGGTACTTGTGCACCAGCGCGGCGCCGACCATCTGCACCTGGTCGTCGATGCTCTTGAGCATCTTGTGCAGGTACTTGTTGCCGCCGCGCTCGGCAATGCTCATGTGGATGGCCCGCGACGCCCGGATGGATTCGATGCCGCGCCCGGCCTCGAGCAGTTGCCGCGCGCGGCCCAGGATGGCGCGCAGGGCGCCGATCCATTCGTCGTCGACCCGGGTACGGGCTTCGCGGGCGGCTTCGAGTTCCAGCACTTCGCGGACTTTGAACAGGTCCTCGACGTCGGCCAGCGTCATGGCGCGCACCACGAAGCCCCAGTCCGTCTTGTGCACCAGGCCGTTTTCTTCCAGCAGGCCCAGGGCTTCGCGGATGGGCGTGCGGCTGATGCCGATGGCCTGGGCGATTTCCTGGCCCCGCAGACGCTGCCCGGGCAGGTAGGCGCGGGTCAGGATCTGTTCGCGGATGAATTGGTAGGCCCGGGCGGGGCCGTCCAGCGCGGCGTCGGTCTGCGGAGCGGTCATGGCATCAATTGAATTCAAATTGAATTCAATTCTAGGCAGGCTGGGGCGCGGGGTCAATCGTTTTGTGAAGGGGAAGGGCGTAGGGGTGTTTCGTGGCGGCGCGGAAGGATGTCAGACACCCAGTCGCACCGCAGGTGGGCCCTGGGAGTCTCATAAGGGTGTCTGACACCTGGGCAAGGCCCCCAATCAAGGATGTCAGACACCCCGTCGCGCCGCAGGTGGGCCACGGGTGTCTCATGGGGTGTCTGACACCTGGGCAAGGCACGTGGCCGTCGGTGCGCGGCTTTCTCGGGCAGCCCGTCGCCAGATGCCGTCTTGGCAGTCAAGCGGCTAGAGCGTAATCACTGCGGTAGAAGGTGCCAGACACCCAGCTCTTGATCTTGAGGCGCATCCCGTGGAATGTGCCCTGGTGTTTCCCAGGTGTCAGACACCCCGAAGGGTGTCTGACACCCATGTTTTGATCCCCCACCCCGTGGGCCCGTTCAGGCCGCCAGCCGATCCCGCACGACCGACAGCAGCCGGTGCGCCGCGTCTTCGGGCAGCCAGTCGTTGGCCAGCTGCGTCACGGCGTGGCCCCGGGGCAGGTCGAAGGCTTGCGCCGCCCGTTGCAGCCGGGCGGCGATCTGGGCCGGAGTCTCGCGGCCGCGCCGGGCCAGGCGCTGGGCCAGCACGGCGGGGTCGGCCACCACTTCCACCGCGGCCAGCGCCGGGTAGCGCGCGCAGGCGGCCGCCAGGTGCGCGCGCGAGCCGTTGACGATGACCGCGGCGCCGCCCGCCAGCCACGCGTCGATCTCGATGCCGATGCCGTAGTGCAGGCCGTGGCTGTCCCAGTGCAGCGCGAAGCAGCCCATGGCGGCGCGGCGCTGGAATTCGGTGTCGCTCAGGCTGACGGACGCCTCGTCCGCGCCGCTGGGACGCGTGATGTAGCGGTGCGCCACCAGCACCGGCTCGTCCGGCTGCAGGGCGGCGCGCAGGTGGCGCAGCAGGGTGTCCTTGCCGCTGCCCGACGCGCCCATCAAGTAGATCAGCCGGCGGCCGCCGGTGGCGGCGGGCGCGGCGCCGCGATTGGCCAGCACCGCGCTCATGCCGCGCCGCCTTGCAGGAAATGCGCGCCCGCGCCGTCGCGCGTGGCGCCGTCGAAGCCGTAGTGGCGCGCCACGACGAAATCGGCGCCAGGCGCCGGCTCGACGTATACGCTGACGGCCCGCACCGGCATGGGCGCCTGCAAGGCCGGCGTGCCCAGGGCCTGGAGCTGCGCATCGGCGGCGGCCAGCCCGGCGTCGTCCAGCATGCCGGTCAGGGTGATGTGGAACGTGAACGTGTCGAACACATAAGGGTAGCCCCAGCGGTCCAGCATCTGGCGCTGCGCGGGGTCGAGCGAGCGCGGGTCGCGGCGGGCCAGGTCGCCGGCCGTCGGCGGCGCGCGCAGGGCGTCCAGGCCGGCGACCGCGGCGCCGGCCAGGTCGTTCATGCGGCGCAGCGCGCGTTCGTCGTCGATGCACCAGGCCAGGAAGCCGCGCAGCCGCTCGCGTCGCAGCGGGATGCCGAACGGGTCGCGGCCGGCGGCCAGCGTGCGCGCGGCGCGGTCCAGGTCGGCCGGTTGGACGCCGTCGCGCAGGCGGAAAGGCGGCTTCAGCGTGGCGTGCAGGCCGTAGCGGCGCGGCGCGCGCGTCCAGGCATCCTGCCGGGGGTCGGCGCCGGCGGCGCGGGGCAGCGCGGCGCCGGTGTCTTCGCAGCGGCCCAGCCAGCGGCGGCCCAGGTCGCTCCAGGCATGCACAGGCGCCAGGTAAAGGGCGTAGCGATAGGCTTGCGGCATGGCGGCCCCGGCGCTCAGGCCGCGATGCGCTGCGCGCGGTGCATCTCGAAGCCGCGCGTGGCGTATCGCAATTGCCCGCCGACGATGGCGGCGCAGACGCGTGGCAGGCCCGGCACGCGGTCGTCGACCACGATGGCGTCGGCCGCCTGGCCCGCGGCCAGGGTGCCGCGGTCGGCCAGGCCGGCGGCGCGCGCCGGGTTGGCCGACACCAGCCGCCAGGCCTGCGCCAGCGGCAGGGTGCCGCGCTCGACCAGTTGCAGCGCGGCGGCCAGCGGCGCGGGATAGTAGTAATCGGACGTCAGCACGTCGCACAGCCCGGCACGGATCATCTCGGCGGCATTGGGCGCGTTGGTATGGCTGCCGCCGCGCACCACGTTGGGCGCGCCGAACACGATGGCGTCGCCCAGGTCGCGCGCCACGCGAGCGGCGTCGGCCGTCAGCGGGAACTCGGCCACGCGGCAGCCCAGCTGGTGATAGTAGCGGCGCGTGGACGCGTCAGGGTCGTCGTGCGAGGCCACGCTCAGGCCCGCCGCGCGCGCGCAGCGGGTCAGTTCGCGCATGGCGTCGCCCACCTCGTCGGCGGCCGACATGGCGGCGCGGATGCGGGCCTGGAAGGTGTCCAGGTCGCATTCCGCGCGATCGGCGTATTGCAGCAGCTTGCGGTCGTCGCCCAGGCGGCGGGCCATGCCGGGCAGGTGGTCGTTCAAGGCCAGGAACTGCACGCGGCCGGCGCGGATCCATTCCTGCGCGGTCTCGACGCCGCCCACGTGATGGGTCTCGAAGCGCAGGTGCACGTGATGGCGCGCGCCCAGCGCGGCCTGCATGCGCTGCAGCGACTCGAACATGCGTTCCGCATAAGGCTCGCCGCGCAGCCCGCCTTCCCACGACAGCGTGACGCCGTGGAATTCGGTGGTGATGCCGTTGGCCAGCAGTTGCCGGTCGACATCGTGCAGCGCGGCATCGTACGGGAAGGTCACGCCGGGGCGCGGCATGACGGCGCGCTCGAAGGCGTCGCCATGCAGGTCGACGATGCCCGGCAGCACCAGCAGGTCGCCGGTATCCAGCCAGGCCGTGCCGTCGTCGGGCGGCCACCCCGGCTCGCCGACGCGCCCGTCGTGAAAGGGAAGTTGGCCGGGGGCCAGGCCGGCGGGGGTCAGCAGGCGCTGTCCGGCAATGCCGGCGAGCGCGACGGGGGAGGGGGATGGCAGCATCATGCGCGGCACCTTATCGGACTTCTATGACAGCTGGATGTCTAGACGAATGTGCGCCGCAACGGATGGTGCTCAGGCAGTGCCGTCGGCCACCACCAGCTGGACCCAGTCGCCCACGAAGCGGGTCACGCTGTACTGCAGCGGCGCGCCGTCGCTGTCGATGTTCAGCGCCTCGACCTGCAGGATCGGCCGCGTCTTGGGCTGGCCCAGCAGGCGCGCCACTTCGGGGGTGGGCAGCGCCGCGGTGATGCGCGACCACTTGCGCGTGTAGTCGGCCACGCCGTAGTGGGCATAGGCGCGCGACACCGACCGCAGCTTGCGCAGCACGTCGGCGAAATCGGGAAAGCGTTTTTCGTCCAGGTAGTGCTCGGACAGGTCGACGCAGCGGTTCTCGGCCTTGCCCAGCGACTGCACGCGCAGGATCGACGCGGTGCGCGCCAGCCCCAGGTGGCGCGCGACGTCGGCCGCGCGCAGGCTCTGGCACGACAGCACTTCGGTATAGCCCAGCATGCCCTGGCTGCGCAGGTTTTCCGAGAACCGGGTGCGCTTGCCGATCACGTAGTCGATGGCGTGTTCTTGCACGAAAGTGCCGCGCCCCTGTTCGATGCGCACCAGCCCGCTTTGCTCGAGCTCGCCCATGGCGCGCCGGATGGTGTGGCGGTTCACCGAGAACTTGGCCGCCAGCTCGGGCTCGGGCGGCAATTGCTCGCCGGGCGCGTAGAGCCTGTTGCGGATGTCGTCCGCCAGCAGTTCGCCGATCTGTCGCCATACCGCGACGCCTGAACCTCTTTCGACCATGGTGGTAATCCGTTACGTAATGGCAGCTTCATGATGGACGGCCATGATTGTGCATCAGCCGCGCATGCTCGTGTGCCGGGTGTGGCGCGATGCCACGGTGTCATCAAATCTTCATGCCGCGGTGGTGTACTGGGCAGGTATCTAGTTCAGTCTAGTCATCTAGACGTTTAGAGGAAAGTGATGCAGACAACCCGTTCTCCTTCCGCCGCCGATGCCCCCCGGCGCGCAGCCTGGATGCGCGTGCTGGCGCTGGCCGAGCCCCAGGCGCTGGCGCAGGCCGTGCAGGCCCTGGGGCCGTTGCCCGCGCACAGCACGCTGCGCCCGCCGGAAAGCGGCATGGCCATGGTGCGCGCCCGCAGCGGTGGCACCGGCGCGCAGTTCAATCTGGGCGAGCTCAGCGTCACCCGCTGCGCCGTCACGCTCGACGGCGGCACGATGGGCGTGGGCTATGTGCCCGGCCGTGCGCGCGGCCACGCCGAGCAGGCCGCCGTGCTGGACGCGTTGCTGCAGCGCGACGACTGGCACGACCGCATCCAGGCCGGCGTGATCGCGCCGCTGGCGCGGGCGCATGCCGAGCGGGCGCAGCGCCAGGCGCGCGTGGCCGCGCAGACGCAAGTGGAATTTTTCACGATGGTGCGGGGGGAAGACTGACATGATGCAGACACCACTCTTGTCCTTCGGCGCGCCGCCCGCGCCCGGGTTCGCCGACGCGGTGACCCAGTCGCAGCAGACGTTCCGCGCCGCGCTGCAGGCCCTGGCGCATCCCGGCAGCGTGCAGCCGCTGGCGCCCGACTGCGGCGTGCCGCCCGGGCTGTCGCCCGGCATGACGGCCATGCTGCTGGCGCTGGCCGACGTGGACGCCCCCGTCTGGCTGCCGCCCGGCGTGGATGATGCCGTACGCCAGTTCCTGCGCTTCCATTGCGGCTGCCCGCTGGTGGACGCGCCCTCGCAGGCTCGCTTCGCCGCCGTGCCGGCCGGCCACGCGGCGCCGGCGCTGGAACATTGCCATCCGGGCGATCCGGCCTATCCCGATACGTCCACCACGCTGCTGCTGGAAGTCGAATCGCTCGACAGCGGCGCCGCCGTGACGCTGTCCGGCCCCGGCATCGCCACGCAGCGCACGCTGCGGGTCGCCGGCCTGCCGGCGGGCTTCTGGGCGCAATGGCGCGCCAACCACCAGCTATTTCCCCTGGGCGTGGACGTGTTCCTGGTCCAGGGCAACCGGCTGTGCGGGCTGCCCCGCACGGCCATCGCGGAGGGCTGACATGTACGTGGCCGTCAAAGGTGGCGAACGCGCCATCCTGAATTCCTATCGCATGCTGGATGCCTACCGGCGCGGCGATCCCGGCGTGCCGGAGCTGACGCTGGCGCAGATCCGCCAGCAGATGCCGCTGGCCGTGTCGCGCGTGATGTCCGAAGGCGCGCTCTACGACCCGCAGCTGGCGGCGCTGGCCATCAAGCAGGCCGCGGGCGACGTGATCGAGGCGGTGTTCCTGCTGCGGGCCTATCGCACCACGCTGCCGCGCTTCGGCTACACGCAGCCGGTGGATACGGCGCGCATGCGCCTGTCGCGCCGCATCTCGTCCACCTTCAAGGACGTGCCGGGCGGACAGATCCTGGGGCCGACCTACGACTATACGCAGCGGCTGCTGGATTTCACGCTGGAGGCCGAGGGCCAGCCGGCCGCGCCGCTGGAACCGGCGGCCCAGCCGCTGCCGGCGTCCATGCCGCGCGTCACCGACCTGCTGCAGCACGACGACCTGATCGACCAGGAGCCCGTCCCGCCCGACGATCCCGCGCCGTTCGACCTGACCCGCCAGCCGCTGGCGTTTCCGGCCGGCCGCGATGCGCGGCTGCAGAACCTGGCGCGCGCCGACGAAGGCTTCCTGCTGTCGATGGGCTATTCCACCCAGCGTGGCTACGGCAATACGCACCCGTTCGCGGCGGAAATCCGCTACGGCTCGCTGGAAGTCGAGATGTTCATCGAGGAACTGGGCTTCGCCGTCACGGTGGGCGAGATCGAGTTGACCGAGTGCCAGATGGTCAGCCAGTTCGCCGGCAGCGCGCACCAGGCGCCCAAGTTCACCCGCGGCTACGGCCTGACGTTCGGCTACGGCGAGCGCAAGGCCATGTCGATGGCGCTGGTCGATCGCGCGCTGAAGGCGCAGGAACTGGGCGAGGCCGCCGACGCGCCCGCCAACGACCACGAGTTCGTGCTGTACCACAGCGACAACGTCGAAGCCTCTGGTTTCGTGCAGCACCTGAAGCTGCCGCATTACGTGGATTTCCAGGCCAACCTGGAACTGCTGCGCCGCTTGCGCCAGGAACAGGCGGCCGCCCGCCCGGCCGGCCACGCCGATCCCGCCGCCGCGCCGCCTGCGCCGCCCGCGGCCACTCCCGCCATTGCCGACGAGGCCCTGTCGTCATGAATTCCGCCCAAGCCACGGTCGCCCGCGACGACCACTACAACTTCGCGTACCTGGACGAGTCCACCAAGCGCATGCTGCGCCGGGCGCTGCTGAAGGCGGTGGCCATTCCCGGCTACCAGGTGCCGTTCGGCAGCCGCGAGATGCCGCTGCCCTACGGCTGGGGCACCGGCGGCATCCAGGTGACCGCCGCCATCATCGGCGCCGCCGACGTGCTGAAGGTGATCGATCAGGGGTCCGACGACACCACCAATGCCATCAACATCCGCCGCTTCTTCGCCCGCGTGACCGGCGTGCGCACCACCGAGTCCACGCGCGAGGCGACCATCGTGCAGACACGCCACCGCATTCCCGAAACCCCGCTGCGGGAAGGGCAGGTGATGGTGTACCAGGTGCCGATCCCCGAACCGCTGCGCTGGATGGAGCCCAGCGAAACCGAGACCCGCACCATGCCCGCGCTGGCCGCATACGGCGGCATGACCGTCCAGCTGTACGAAGACATCGCGCAG